>OGTF01000098.1_pt1 | contig 31901 bp, 18 predicted proteins | sample 1574471 | NCBI WGS metagenome assembly OGTF01 (sample SAMN03295837, study PRJEB24534) | human gut metagenome | isolation source: fecal sample 5 from infant 5 | host: Homo sapiens | place: USA: Pittsburgh, PA | collected 2014-07 | reverse complement strand
TTGCCAAATTTATTACCATTTGATCGAAGGCGACTTCGAGCCGTACAAGAGCGGCAAATACCAGCATAATGAGGGCATTCAGCCGAGTCTTTTGTACAAGGATTTTGAACGCGAGAACGACGCATGAACTGCATTATCTTCGACTTGGAATGGAACGAAATCGTACCGTACCAGCTGGCGATGCAAAACGAGATCGGGTTTCCGCTTTCCGGCGAAATCATCGAGATCGGCGCGGTTCGCATGACGGGCGACGGCGACTTGAGCGATCGCTTCGATCGCTTGGTGAAGCCGAGTTTTCTGCGCCGTATGCATCCGCACGTCAAGCGATTGACGGGGATTACCTGGGAGATGCTGCAGGAGGAAGACGATTTCAAAACCGTCATGACGGAATTTAACCGCTGGTGCGGCGACGACGCGTTGCTGCTTTCGTGGGGAACCTCCGATCGGCAGGTGCTGGCGGAAAACCTGCGCCTGCATCATTTGCCGCGGACGTGGCTCAAACCTTGGTACGATGCGCAAAAAATTTTCGGTCGCTACTGCTTGGACACTTACGAGCAGTACGGCTTGGCGCGCGCGGCCGAGTACATGGGCGTGGCGATGGCGGATGACGCGCATCGCGCGGTCAATGACGCGGCGTATACGGCGCAAATTTGCGAACGCCTGCCCTTGCGGCGCGCTATTCGCGAATACGATTTTCATCGTAACTTGGGGCCGCTTGAATTTCGTCCGACCGTCGAATTTCAATATTTTGACGGTTACCGCGACAGTCAATCCGCTTGGGCGGATCCCGCCATTTGGGAAATTTACCTACCCGATCAGGACGCGCCGTTGGCTTTGACCGAGCCGGAACGGTTGCGGCGGCACACATTGCTGGCGCTCGCGATGGATCACTTGGGAAAGCGCTACCTCGTGCGCTGGAAAACGTATCAATATAAAAAAGGCCGCGGCACCGTGCATGGCGTCGCGCGCGAAACGTATCGGGCGGTACCGTTGCTGATCGCCTGGTATCGGGATGTCGCCGAGCGCAATACAAGGCGCCGTCGACTGCATGAGGCGAAAGGCAACCCCGCGTTCCGTTGACGCGACAGTCGTATACGCGACGCGCGTCATGCTATAATAAAACAGTAAAATAACTATGTATTAGAGGAGATTCATATGGTACCGACAGAACGAATTATCATCGTTGATTTCGGCGGGCAGTACGCTCAGCTGATTGCGCGCCGCGTGCGTGAATGCGGCGTATATTCGAAAATTGTATCCTATACGCGCGACTTGGACGAGATATTGGCGGAAAAACCGCAAGGCATTATCTTTACGGGCGGACCGGCGAGCGTTTACGAAGACGGCGCGCCGCGACTTGACTCCCGCATTTTTGAGGCGGGCATCCCAATCTTCGGCATTTGCTACGGCATGCAGTGGATGTGTCGGGAACTCGGCGGCGACGTCAAACGGCCGATTACCCGTGAATACGGCTATGCCAAAGTGCAGAAATTGGCGGACGGTGATGTTTTCGCCAACGTTTCCGCGGAAACCGATGTGTGGATGAGCCACGGCGACTACGTGGAAGAGCCGCCCACCGGCTTCGAAGTCATCGGCAAAACCGCGCACACGCCGGTCGCGGCGGTGGCGGACACCCGTCGTAAACTGTACGGCGTGCAATTCCATCCGGAAGTCAACCATTCCAAAGAGGGCATGCAGATGCTGCGCTCGTTCATTTTAGACGTTTGCGGTTGCCGCGGCGACTGGACGATGGAACATTTCGCCGAGACGGCCATTCAAGAAATTCGCGCCACCGTCGGCGACGGTAAAGTATTGCTCGCTCTTTCGGGTGGGGTCGATTCGTCCGTTTGCGCGCAGCTTTTATCGCGCGCGGTCGGTTCGCAACTTACCTGCATCTTTGTCGATCACGGCTTAATGCGTAAAAACGAAGGCGACGAAGTCGAAGCCGCCTTTGCCGACAGCGGCATGCACTTCATCCGCGTCAACGCCGCCGATCGTTTCCTCGCGCGTTTAAAAGGCATTACCGATCCGGAACAAAAACGCAAAACCATCGGGGAAGAATTTATCCGCGTATTCGAAGAAGAGGGGCGCAAAATCGGTCAAGTCGATTACCTCGCGCAGGGCACCATTTACCCTGACGTCGTGGAAAGCGGCACCGGCAACGCCGCCGTCATCAAAAGCCATCACAACGTCGGCGGCCTTCCGGCCGTTGTCGACTTCAAAGGCCTGATTGAACCGTTGCGCGATCTCTTCAAGGATGAAGTACGCGAACTCGGTGAAGAACTCGGCCTTGCCGATTACCTCGTCTGGCGGCAACCCTTCCCGGGACCCGGCTTGGGCATCCGCATCATGGGCGAAGTCACGAAAGAAAAACTTGACACCTTGCGGGACGCCGACGCCATTTGGCGGGAAGAAATTAAAAATGCAGGCTGGGATCGCAAAGTGAACCAATATTTCGCCGTACTCACCTCGAACCGCTCGGTCGGCGTCATGGGCGACAGCCGTACCTACGCGTACACGCTCGCGCTGCGCGGCGTCACCACCACCGACTTCATGACCGCCGAATGGGCCCGCATCCCGTACGAAGTCCTTGACATCGTATCCAACCGCATCGTCAACGAAGTCGAAGGCATCAACCGAGTCGTCTACGACATCACCGGCAAGCCCCCGGCGACGATTGAATGGGAATAAGAGAAGCAAATATGTTACTGTTACAAAAACTTGAAAATACAGGGGGTTAGCGATTTTGAAGTAGTGAAATTCTCTAAATCATACTGTTTTGATACTAAAAAGTTGAAATAGTTGGTTCAAAAGGGAGTTGTTGAATTTAGGTAAATTGTTCAGAAAGCCTTCCATCGTTTTGGTGGGAGGCTTTTGATATATGTGAAGTTGTGGAGGAGGTGTAAAATATGGGATTTTAGATCGAAGATTTGTATTGACCAATTTAAGAGTAAGAGAGAGTTTTACAGAGACAGCATTTTCAAGAGTAGAATTGTCAGCATTGATCTATCCGGTGAGTTTAGAAAAGAACTCAGAGAGCGTTCTTCCCTTGTCAGTCGTGACTCAGCAAACCTGAATCATATTGCAACGACAATAAACAGCATGGAGTTATTTGCAAAGATAATATTGAAAGTATCAATTCGCCTTGCAAGGAGAATTGATTTTTTATCAGAATTTAGAGAAAAAGTTTCCGACTATATCATCAATGAGGTAATCGGATAATGGCAGTTACGAAAATACATCCGATTAAAACCACACTGAAAAAGGCGATAGACTATATCTGTAACGGAGATAAAACCGATGATGAAATCTATGTTACAACGCACCTTTGCAGTAGAGAAAACGCCCATAAAGAATTTGAACTTACCAAGAAACAATTTAATTCAAGGACAAAGACCTTAGCCCATCATTTAATTCAATCATTTGTACCGGAAGAAGTAAGTTTTGAAGAAGTACATCAAGTTGGAATTGAACTTTGCGATAAGATTTTAGAGGGGAGATATGAGTATGTTTTAGCTACTCATATCGATAAAGATCATATTCATAATCACATCATTTTTAATTCAATAGATGTTGATGAGGGTAAGATTTATCATTCCTATTACGGCTCTTATATGAACATCAGAAACCAAAGTGACAGACTTTGCAAGGAACATAATTTATCTGTCATTGACCAAGAGACGCAAAAAGAAATCAACGAAATTAAGCGAAGAAAATTTGTTAATTGGTACGACTGGAATGAGGATAAAAAAGGTAAAAGTTATAAATCAAGACTTCAATTTGATATTGATAGGACTATAAAACAGTCAATTAATTGGCAGGACTTTTTATCTAAAATGGAAGGCTGCGGTTATGAAATTAAGATTGGCAAGCATATAGCTTTCAGGACTAAAAATCAGCAGAGATTTACTAGAGCAAAGACTATTGGAGCTAACTATACTGAGGAAAGAATTAAGGAGCGAATCCTGAATAAAGACAAAGAACTTGGCAATATCATAGATCTTAAAAATAACGATAAAGCAAAGTTAAGCAAAGGATATGAACATTGGGCAACAAAACATAATCTTAAGACTGCTGCTTCTACGCTTGTTGAAATCAGGAATAAAGGATTTAAGTCAATGGAGGAATTAGAGCGTGGTATTAGTCGAATTTCCATTGAAAAAAATGAGTTGAAGCGAGAGTTTGATAAACTGTCATGGGAACAAAAGAGGATAAAGGAAGTAGTAAAGCATATTCAAATCTGCCTCAGCAAGCGAGAACATTATGAAGGTTATCGTAGGAATCCAAACGATAAAATTTATATGATGATGAACAGAAAAGATGTAGAAGCTTATCAGATGTCTTATGAGAAAATAGATATTTTTCTTAAGCAATTCCCGCACTTGAGACATGTTGTAGTAGGAGGATTAAAGACAAAATCAAGTAAAAATCTTTTTAGCAAATTAAACGAGCATTCTAAAAAAATGCAGGTTAAACAAGAGGAGATTGCTAAGAAACATAACTCATTAGCAGCACAGTATGAGGAATTGGAGTATCTGAAAAATAATATGAATGATTATCTTGGTCGAAATAAAACTGAAAAGGAATCGGTTATTGGTGCGATTAAAAAACATAAAGCTGAAGAAAGGAGAAATCCTAAAGGGGAGATTAGAATATCTAAAGAAGCAGAAAGATAATTTTGTGGTCGGTGTGGTCTTAGGACTACATCGACTCCTTATGCTTTTATGTTGGTAAAATATAAAAAATGGCAGAATATAAAATTAAAATAGAGGGAACGCTATATTCGATGTCGAAATATGATATACTGTCTTTAAACTCATCGATTGCTGAGTTTAATTCAGCTTTTTGTGAAATGGTCAAACTTACTATTGGAGTGGATAATATGGCAGTGAGTTATAAAAAATTATGGAAAATTCTGATTGATCGAGACATGAAGAAAAAGGATTTGTGCGTTGCTGCAGGTATAAGTCATGCTTCAATGGCAAAGCTCGGCAAGAATGAAAATGTTACAACTGATGTCTTGGTGAAAATCTGTACTGCTTTGCAGTGCGATATAGGCGATATTATGGAATTGACAAAAGATGTAATTTGAGGAGAGATTATATGAGCATCAATAGAGATAAACCCGATCTTTGGAAAAATGATATTCTGCAATCTGTGGATTTATATAATAGTTGGTTTATGGAATTTGCTCCCAGAGCATTTAGAGAAACACGTGTAACGACAGCAAGTAGTGTAGAACGTGCTCTCGTTGATACGAGTTATCTAAGAAACATCTCGGTTGAATTGTTAAAAAATCACCCAGAGGTTTTGCCAATATTAAGAATGGCTACTTGCCCTCCTATAGCAAGAGATCGTCTTGTCGGTTTAGCAGGAGTAACAAAAAGTTTAGTCGAAAACATGGAAGACTCGGATAATCCTCGTGTGTCCCCTCGAATGGCTGAGGATAGATTATCTGACGAGCTTTCAAAAATAGCCAAAACTATCAATAGGATGGCAGATCCAGATATATTTGTTTGGCTACCGGAAATGCGTGAACCAACCGAACAAGAGGTTCAGAGATCTGCAACTGTTGTTGCGGATAGATTGTGCGGTGCGGTAGCTGATCCAATTATTAGAAATGCTCAAGAGAAACGTCAGCTTGTAGCAATAACACATTTCTTGCAAAATAGAGGTTATGCGGAAGCCAGTGCGGGAACAAAGCATAACGAAATGCTACCAGGAACATTTTCATTCCATACTAATGTGCCTGTATTAGTTGCTGAAGGAGCAGAGAATCGAATAAAAATTCCTGTTGATGTAGTTATTCTTCCTAAATCGGCACAAACTGGAGATTTCCCTCTCCTGATTGAAGCGAAATCAGCTGGAGATTTTACAAACGTAAACAAACGCCGTAAAGAAGAAGCTGCCAAAATGCAACAAATAAAAAATACATATGGCAACACGGTATCGTATAGTTTGTTTTTATGCGGTTACTTTGATTCGGGATATTTAGGCTATGAAGCAGCAGAAGGAATTGATTGGATATGGGAACACAGAATAAGCGATTTGGAGCAATTAGGGATTTAAACTTAATAGAATCCAGAAGGATGCAGTTGCAAGCGGCAATTGATAATGGCAAAAGCATTGAAAGTCGTAGATGGTTTGGTCAGTTTGCGACTCCTTATGAATTGGCTCAAGAAATAATGTCTTTTGGGTTAACTTTGCAGGACAAAAAGGAAATCTCTTTTTTGGAGCCTGCATTTGGTACGGGAGCGTTTTATTCGGCTTTTTTATCAGAGTGTGATAAACAGGCTAAAACCATAACCACTGCAATTGGAGTTGAAGTAGACAAAGATTTTTATACTGCTGCTAATGAACTTTGGTGTCACACAAATGTGAATTTAGTAAGCGGTGATTTTACTGAAATTGAAGCTTTTGAAAACATCAACCTTTTGATTAGTAATCCTCCATATGTACGACACCATTATATTGACAAAGAACAGAAGTCTAAGCTCTCGGCTATGACACAAAAAGAAACGGGGTTATCGCTTTCGGGTCTTGCAGGATTGTATTGCTATTTTATCTTATCTGCACACAAATGGCTTTCTCCCGATGCAATATGCGGATGGCTTATTCCAAGTGAGTTTATGGATGTTAATTATGGCGAAAAACTTAAAGAGTACCTGTTAAACAAAGTTCATTTAATTAGAGTGCATAGATATAATCCTGAGAACTGTAAATTTGATGATGCTTTGGTATCTTCATGTGTGGTTTGGTTTAAAAACGAGACCATGGAAAATAATTATAATGTCGAATTTTCTTATGGTGGCACACTTGAAAAACCAGAAGTTAGTCGAAATGTGGATAGAAATACTTTGGGAAAGAGCAGAAAATGGACTCATTTTCCAACCAAAGATGAACAACTTCCGAACACTCATACTCCAACTTTAGGTGATTTTTTCACAATCAAACGCGGATTGGCAACTGGAGACAACGATTTCTTTATTTTGTCTAAAGAAGAAATTGAAGAACTAAATCTTGACATGAATTTCTTTACACCAATACTGCCAAGCCCTCGTTATTTAAAATGTAATGAAGTGTTTAGTGATAACAATGGTAATCCCCGCTTGGATACACAGTATTTCTTACTTAGATGTACACTCTCAGAAGAGGAAGTAAAAAAGAATCATCCGTCCATCTGGAATTATTTGAGTAGCGGTCTTGATACTACTGCGCAGAAGTATCTATGTAAAAATCGGAAGGTTTGGTATTACCAAGAGAATAGATCGGCAACACCATTCTTATGTTCTTATATGGGCAGAGGAAATGACGAACACGCTGCGCCTTTTCGTTTCATTTTGAACCACACAAGTGCAATTGCCACAAATTCTTATTTGATGCTATATCCTAAAACTGTTCTCCAAGAAGCAATTGCTCAGACCCCTAACATACTACATGAAGTTTGGAACGCTTTGAGTAACATTACTGCTAATGATCTTGAATGTGAATGCCGAGTGTATGGTGGAGGTTTGAAAAAAATTGAGCCAAAAGAACTATCTTATGTTAAGTGCTCACGTTTAGCGGAGTTATTAACATCAGTTCAGAAAACGCAAAGGAGGTGAAGCTCACCATGTTATTCAATGTTTACTACTTGAACTTTTCAAAAGTATATGAAATAAAAATGATGTTAAGCAATATCATCAAAACTGACGAAACAATTGAGACAAACCAAGGCGATACTATTGATGCTGAATTGCAAGCAAAAATGGGTACAAAGTTTTTGAAGCTCTTTAATGCCGAGGTGGGCTCTGACATCAAATCGGGATCCTCCGATTCCCAAAAAGTTCTTGAAAACTTCAAGGTCACGATGACTAAGTCGCTAATTTTAAGTGAAGTCATGAAAAAATGTGTGGTTTTTTCTACAAGCTTTAATGACATTACAGAAGGGCAACTTGTTAGGATCGACAATGTGTCTCTATCTCTTGAAAACGAAATGGAACTGCGAACCGTAAAAATGTTTTCCAATGGTTCTTTCAAAGGTATGCGTTTGCCGGAAGCAGGTGGGCTTGATATTAATAATCTTTTTAATTCTATATTTAAAGATTATTCGTACAAGCTCAAGGGCGAGCTAAGTGGTAGCGACGAAAAGCTCCTGATAAAGATTCCACTCACATTTGAAAGTGAATTTGAAAATCTGTACAATGTGGATGATCTATTCATTGGGAATGTGTCTCTAATTGGGATATATAAAGGCAAAACAAAAATTAACGGACTGAAAAACTCCTTTGAGTTTTTCCAAGAGCTTGGTCAAGTTTCTGAATCTGACTCGGAGAATGAGGTTCATAATAGCCAGAATTCTGCTCCTGTAGTAGTAAAATTAAAAAGTGAAGATGATGGCATAGATTACAACTATATTGATCTTCTTGCGATAGTGCAAGTGATTAAATCCTCAAGTTTGGATGCGGAATCAAAACCCAAGGAAACAAGAAGAAAGAAGGATACCGAGTGAGCACGTTATTCTTCTATACAAAGGAACAATTCTTCAACTTTAAAAGTACTCAGACAGAAGCTGGATTTGAGTTTCTGAGCATGTCCAAATTGCTTTCTTCTCAAATAATCGATGGGTTGGATGAGTATCAGCAGTATTATGTAGATATTTCATCTCTTGTCGGTTTTGTGAAAACCAACGATTCACAGTTGCTAAATTTCGAGCAGCTCTTTGGTGAATTTGGAGAAAACATTACTTTTATCTGCGATAAGGCTTATGAGACAGATATCAAATATATATTCCGATATGTATTTGATGATTTTTCCGATGTTGAAGTTGAAAGCGATGAACAGTTTGTTGAAAAGGAAGAAGAACCCCGCACAAAATCAAACACCGTAAAAAAGATTACCGATTTGGACGATCACGAATTGGAAGGTTTCTTTGAAAATTTCGATGCAAGACTATACGGTCACGAACGATTTAAGGAAGAGTTCAAAGGATTGGTCAATTCGTTTAGAGTATTTAACAAGTTGGGTGAACACAAGATTCTTTCGCTGTTTTTGATGGGAGATTCTGGTGTTGGAAAAACTGAGGTTGCACGATCAATTCATAAGGCTTTTGGTAGCAAATCAAAATTAGCAAAAATCAATTTCGGAAACTACAGTAGTCACGATGCACTTAACAGTTTGATTGGAAGCCCGTTAGGATATATCGGTAGTGATGGCGGTGAATTGCTTAAACGAGTTCATGAATCCGATGTTGGTTTGATTCTTATAGATGAATTTGAGAAAGCCGATAATGCCGTATTCAATTACTTTCTTGATGTCCTTGAGAATGGTAAAATTGTAAATTCTCAAGCTGAAGAGTATGATGTAAGCGGTTACATTATTGTTTTCACTTCAAATATTACTAAAGAAAACTTCAAGAGTAAAATATCTCCGGAGTTAAGATCACGATTTGATTATAAGGGGATGTTCAATCTCCTCACCAATGAAGATAAGAAAAAGTTTGTGCATTATAGAGTGAATCAAATCATATCTAAGTACAAAGAATTTGTTTCTGCAGATATACCGGACAAGCTCCATGACAATGTTGTTGCTGAAATTGATGTCTCGCAGTATAAAAATATGCGTGACTTGAATAAGAAAATCAAGGATACCTTTGTGGCATTGATAACCCTTAATTAACAAGCATTCATGCTGCTCGGTGGCAATATTATGGCAACAAAAAATCAGATAGCCTCTACTGTCTGAAGAATGGAAATAATCCTAAGACCTTGAGCTAAATTCCATAAGCAAATCTGTTTAAGATTTATTTTTCAGGAGCGATAGAGAGATGATTGCTTGTGAGAACAGCGGTCATGAAGTAGAAAACGATTTTGCTGAAGTCAGCAAAATCGTGGAAGCAGGTGCTACAAGCAAGTCTATAAAAAATTATGAACTTACGAGATATGCTTGCTATTTGATTGTGCAAAACGGTGACCCGAGAAAAGAAGTGATTGCACTTGGACAAACCTATTTTGCTATCCAAACATATCGTCAAGAAATAGCAGACCATTTCAATCAACTTGATGAGGACAGAAGACGACTTGTTGTTCATGGAGATATTAAGCAATGGAATCAGCTTCTGGTAGAAACAGCACATGATGCAGGAGCCATTACAAACGAAGAATTTGCTATATTCCAAAATGCAGGATAATAGGGCTGTATGGTGGATTAGATGTAGAAGATATACATGATAGAAAAGGCTTAACTGCGAGACAAAAGATTTTGGACTATATGGGAAGCACCGAATTGATTGCTAATTTATTTAGAATTTCACAGACGGAAGAAAAGCTAAGGAAAGACAAAGTTGAGGGTGCAGAAGCTGCAACAAAGGTTCACTACTCCGTAGGAAAAGAGGTTAGAAGTGCTATTGAAAAAATTGGTTCACTATGCCGGAAGATTCGCCTGTTCTGGAGAAAAGCATTCAACAGATAGAAAAAGAACAGATGAAACGTCTAAATGATAAAGCTAAAAAAGGTAAATTGATGTTGGATGAATAATGTTTGCCAATAGAGGAACGCTCTTACTGTAGTATCACCACCGATACTGTTTTGATACTAAAAAACTCTAAAACCACAAATAATAGGTATAGAAATAGCTAAAAACAGAAACTAAAAAGATACTGATATAAAATTAAAGAAACAAATATGCCATGGTAATTATTGAATGGGAATAATAGTTGTAAAGTACTTGCATTAAATAAAAAAGGCCGTGAATACATTCACGGTCTTTTTCGTATTCCGCTATTAATCGTAAGGAGATCAGAATAAAATGCAAGCAGATATGGTAAGATAATGATGATAAAAAATGCTTTAATGCAGGAGGAAAATATGGTATCTGAAATCAGGATGTGGTTTTTTAATCAAAAAAACCTTTTAAAGATGTCAAAGTTTATCATTTGGACGCTATTGCTTCTTTTAATCACTTGGGTTTTTGATCTCAGATATCCTTTTATGAAATCCTATATCCCGAGGTCGTTACTGCTGTCGGTGGAAGTGTCTGTTGATTTTCTTTCGAACATCTCGGGTGTATTTTTAACCATCAGCATTTTTTGTTTTACCATTATCGTTACTGTGCTCAACAAATACAGCAGCAGCATATCGCCGCGAATGCTGCAGGCGTTTATCGACAGAACGGGAGTAATCGGTTTATACGGTGTATTTGTCAGCGGCTTCTTTTATTCCGCGATCAGTATTTTGCTTTTACAAGGTCTCGGACCGGATCAACGTGTCGTTGCCGGAAGTTTCGGGATCGCGTATCTCATCATTGCAATGATGGGGTTTATCACGTTTTCCAAACAGGTTATCGATAACATTAAAATTTCAAATATTATCGAAGCGGTCTATGCTGACTGTGACAAGCTTATTGACGAACAGGTAGAACTCAGAAAAAAGGCGGAACATTATAAAGAAGATGAACAAGCAACCGAGATCCCTATCGTAGCAGGGAGTTCGGGGTATCTGTTCAAAATAAATGAGGATGATATTTTAAAAGAGCTTAAAGGGATCAAAGCGGAGCTGGTCATCGAGAAGAGAATTAGTGAATACGCAGCCGAAGGCGAATCCTTGGGCGATTTAAAAATTTTTCAAGGGGAATTAAATACTGAAAAAACGGAAGAGCTGAAAGAAAAAATCAGTGCATTGTTTTTAATAAATATGTACAACAATGAAGAAGAAGACTATCATCAGGGCATTGTAAAGCTTACCGAAATTGCGAACATGGCGTTGAGCCCCGGGATAAATGATCCCAATACCGCGATTACATGTATCAATAAAATGTCATCGTTGCTGGGGAAGCTCTTGGCCACAGATAATCAATTTATAGTTCTCAAAGAAGGTGAAGATACCAAAATAATCTACCAAAGTTATTCTGTCGAAGATGAGTTATACCTTGCATTCAGCCAGATTATTTCCTACTCCGGTGGAGATCCGATGGTGACCAAGGCGATTTTACAGGGCATTTATATCATTTATATGATGGCGGGGATGAGCGCTAAAAAAGATGTCAAGAAATTTTTTGATGCCTCGTATGAAATATTGACAGAAAACTTTAGCCACGAAATGCATCTGAATAAGTTCAAAGCGATCAAACAGAAGCTTGAAGAACACACAGCTTAGAAAAAAGGTTAATCAAAGAGGATGCGGATTATTCCGCGAAACAAAAAGACCGTGAACGCACATTCACGGTCTTTTTCGTGTTCCGTTATTGATCATTTGAAAAAGCTAAAGAAAAGAAAAACATGCACCTGAACCGTACCCATTAAATCGGTATGTCGGCTTATACATGGATCTGGCCGTTCGCATCTGCGGATGCGAAAGCGGCCCGCACGATGTCATACAGACAAAATATCAGTTCAATGCCCAATATAATAAAGCCGATTCCTAAGAACCATGTCAGGCTCCAGCCGATGATGCTGCAAAGAAGATAGCATATTCCGGCAAAAGCATGGCCCGCATAAAAACGATGCACTCCGATCGTACCGAAGAAAAAAGCTAACAGGATATACACTACCCGATTTACACCTTTGTTCACAGGGACTTCTTTGATGATCGTCGTCCTTTCGATGATACGTTCCTCTACCGGTTCTGCCTGCGATTCGGTCTCTTGCGCGGAGACATCATCCATTACTGAAGCATGAACTTCCTCGTTTACCTGTTCCGACTTTCGGTTGTTTTCATCCATAGTAGCACCCCTTTCTGGTAACGCTTTCCGTTTTTTGTCGCGAATGCCGCGTGTATTTTTTGCAGAATCAACCATGGCATCTGACAAAACCATTTGTTGTGATTAGAATACCATAAGTTATAGATTTAGAAAACTGTTTTCATGAAGAATAAAAAAGTGCCTGCAAAATGAGATTACACGCCTGATAAAATGACAAAACAAAAGATTCATGTCGGCAGCTTTTGTGTCAGATATTTTACATCCTGCCGGACTCTTAGAATACATCATCATGACATGTTCCGCTCGTCGTGGAAAGAGTCAGCGGCGCGCACGGAAAAAGAGAAGTCGGATTTCACGTATTGTAAAAAAATAAACAACTGCGCCAATCAAATTTTACGAGTTCAAAGACAAATCAATAAGAAGAAAATAAAATAGGGGGATAACATTAAGGCGAGAAGTACCCGTTATTATCTTTTTATTATAATCAGGAGAGGGATGTACTTATGAACAGAGTATACGAAGTCATTTGGAACAAGAGTAAAAACAGTTGTTCCGTGGTATCGGAAATGGCGAAAAATCGCGGCAAAACTTCCGGTTGCCGCAACAAAGCGGTGCTGGCCGCAATGATCTTGTTTTTGTTGTCCGCGGGCGGTCTCGCCTACGCGGAAGATCCCGCGACGCCGCCGGCGGCACCGGATAAAAAAATTCCCTACTTCTCGGTTAATGCCAATAACAGCGCCAAACCCGCGGGGACGAACTGGGAAAGTGACGGCGCTAAAGGTGCCGCTTCGATAGCGGTCGGACCGTCTGCAGGCGCGCAGGGAGATTTCTCGACGGCGGTAGGGCCCTGGGCTAAAGCGGACGGTAAATACGCGAACGCCTTCGGCGTGATGACCAATGCGACGGGAGAATATGCTACGGCGGTAGGACCCTATGCAAAAGCGGTCGGCGATTATACCTTGGCGGCGGGAAAAGGTGCAAAGTCAACTGCAAAAGGCGCAGCCGCTTTCGGCGCATCTGCGCAAGCGGGCGGTGATCAGTCGAGCGCTTTCGGCGCGGCGGCCAATGCGAGCGCAAGGGATGCGATAGCGGCAGGAAGCAATACCGTTGCCGGCGCCGCGAATGCATCTGCTTTCGGTGCCGCTGCCAACGCGACGGGAGAATCTGCTACGGCAGTGGGCGCCTTTGCTGATGCGAGCGGTGAACGTTCCTTGGCGGCGGGCGACAAGGCAAAGGCAAGCGCGAATCGGGCGACAGCATTAGGATACATGGCAAAAGCAGAGGGCGTTTATTCCTTGGCGGCAGGGTACGGTTCGAGTGCCACCGGAGAAGCTGCGTATGCTTTCGGTGTGCATTCTAAGGCAGACGGCGGAGATGCGATCGCCATCGGATCCGCATCGGAAGCGCAAAAAGACGGCGGCATCGCCATCGGATCAACGGCAATAGCGACACAAGAGTTCGGCGTCGCTCTCGGTGCGGGCAGCATAGCCGATAGAGATGCGGGAGTAAGCGGTTATTTGGCAGGCGATGACACATCAAAAGCATGGCAGGCCACAGTAGCGGCGGTTGCCGTCGGCAATGAAGAGGAAGGATTTACCCGCCAGATTACGGGCGTCGCCGCCGGCACGAAAGATACTGATGCGGTGAACGTGATTCAGCTGAAAAAACTGGCCAGCAATGTAAACGAACAAATGACCGGTTTGGATACCCGTATTACGACAAACACTGAAAAAATCACGGAGAACAGTACAAAGATCATCGCGAACAGTGAAAAAATCACCGAGCTGGGCGGACGCATCGGGACATTGGACACCCGAGTTGACCGCGTCGGCGCGGGAGCGGCCGCGCTCGCCGCCCTCCATCCGCTGGATTATGATCCCGAAAACAAGTGGGACTTCGCGGCCGGCTACGGCAATTACAGCGGCGCGAACGCGGTAGCTATCGGCGCCTTCTATCGCCCGAATGAAAATCAAATGTTCAGCATCGGCGGCTCGTTCGGCGGCGGTGAAAATATGGTGAACGCGGGTATCTCCGTCAAATTCGGAGAGGGAACGGGCATCAGCACTTCCAAAGTCGCCATGGCGAACGAAATTAAAAACCTGAAAATCGCGAATGAGAAAGTGCAGCAGGAAAACAAAGAAATGAAGAACGAAATCGAAATTTTGAAACAGCAAGTGCAAAAACTCATGGCGGGGAAATAAAGAACAGGAACGGAAAGGAACATCCTTTCCAAACGGAAAAGGGTCACCGTGCTTACGCGGTGCCCCTTTTCGCATGGGAATATATTTTTTTCGAACACATCGGAGTAAAAATAAAATCCTTTTGTTCTGAACGGTCGTTTTTTTATCGTTTTTACGCGAGTATTTCAATAGAATACAGCGCTTGGTTTTCTCGCGAAGGCGGGCTCACTTTGCGCGCGTTATGTAAAAAACATGAAAAACATAAAGTTTACTATTGTAATAATACAGATTTAGAGAGATAATTTTAGTAAGAGATAAGGCGTTATTTAAATGCCGTATGTGTTGATGCCTGCTGAATGAAGCGGGATGGGATGATTCTTAGGAGGGAAAATGGATGAATAAGATCTACAAGCTTGTTTGGAATCGAGTTACGAACAGTTGGGTGGCGGCATCGGAGGTGGCGAAGAGCCACGGTAAGAGCAGTCGGGCAAGAGGCAGAGTAACCCTTGTCGCCGCTGTTTTGAGCGTGCTCATGGCGACCGCGCTGCCGACGTTCGGTGTGTACGCGGCGGGTCTTACCGCGGAGCAGCAGGTGATCTACAACGCGGTAATGGAGAAACTGGAAGCCGATAAAACAGTGGTGCATTATTTCTCCGTCAACAGCACGGACAACGATGCGGGCTCGAACTATAAAAATGACGGGGCAAAGGGTAACGGTGCCGTAGCCATCGGTGAAAAAGCGATGGCAGCTAAAGGCGGTACTGTGTCTATCGGCAGAAATGCACATATCGAAGGCAACGGCGGTAATGCGGACGGTGAAGGAAGTGTAGCTATCGGTGACAATTCCTTAATTACTACAAACGGCTTGGATTTGGCGAGTATCGCTATCGGTAAGAATGCGAAAGTATTGAACGGCAGCGGAAAACAAGAACGTGGATTGAGTTTTACACCGGATAATTTTGATAAACCGGGATTTTTAGGTAGAGGAAATACTTTGCCGAAAAATGCGGACAAAGTTCCGGGCGGTATCGCTATCGGTACAAATTCTTATGCCCGTACGGGAAGCATTCAGTTGGGACATCATACCTTTGCCGGATACAAAATGGGCGGTATTGATGTAACGAAGGCCAATGAAGAAGCCAATATTGTCGGTATGACCACTGTCGGTACGAATACCTACAATAAAGGTGCTCTTGCCAATATGTACGGTGCATATTCCATTATTACCGGTGATTTTACCGGTGCGGGCGGCCCGAATAGTTGGACATACGGACCGCAAAATTTCGGTGCCAATGTGGTCGGTTCATTGAACAGTATTCGTTCCAAAGGGCATAGCGGATCATCCGGTGTGGCAAACAGTATTGTCGGTGTGGCAAATACCGTAGAAAATGCCAACGGTACTTTGGTGTACGGTGCCGGAAATAAGATTACCAATTCCATTACTTCGATTAGTCCCGAGGCGGGATTTACTACGTTAAAAAGCTGGGAAGATACGGTTACCGGGTTGCAAAGGGTGATTAAAAATTCCAAATCAGGCGGTGCGGTATTGGCTATCGGCGGCGGAAACGTAGCGGATTATGTACGGCATTCGCAGTTGGTCGGCGTGAATAATGCCGTGACCGGTACGGAAAATAAAGTCAGCGAATTTAATATGGTAAACGGCTATCAAAATACGGCAACGAATATAACGCATGTCACTATGATTGGCTCGGATAACGAAGTGAAAGACACGACCGGCGCCGTTCTCCTCGGCGACAACAGAAAACTGACGGGAGCGGACGGAAGCATCGTTCTCGGTTCGGCGGATGAAAGCGCGGAAACCAATGTCAAGGACGCCACCGTCATCGGACATAACGCCAACACCACCGTCGCGAGCGGCGTAGCTCTCGGCAGCGACTCCGTAGCGGATCGCGGCAAAGCGGACGCGGCATCCGTATATCTCAATGATAAAGAAGGTGTCAAAGAGACCGTAAAAGGCGATTTGGCAGCCGTTTCGGTAGGAAATGATAAGGCAACCCGACAGATTACAGGCGTAGCCGCGGGTACAGAAAATACCGACGCGGTCAACGTGGCGCAACTGAGAGCAGTAGAGGAAATCGCGAAGACTAAGACGAAGATCGAAGCGGGCGATAATATCACAGTAACACCGGACAAGAAGAACGGCACCTACACACTTTCGGCTACCAACACGTACACAACCGGCGGCACGTATGACGCGACGACCAAGAAACTGACATTCACGCGAAATGACAAACAAACCTATTACGTAGACCTTACCGACTTTGTGGGCAACGTGACGGACACGAGAAACACCATCGTGGACAGCGACACCGTAACCGTAGAAGCCAAAGCGCAAGAAGACGGCAGCAACGAATACACGCTGAACGTCAAGACGGACGGCAAGGTCGCGAAAGGCGATAAGGGCATTGTCACGGGCGGCACCGTTTACAACGAAACAAGAATTGAAAAAGACGGTAACTACATCAAAGCCGAAAACACGGCAAGTCAGAACCTGACAGCCTTGGACAAACAGGTAAACGTCAATGCGACCAACATCACCAACTTGGAAAATAACATTTACGACATGGGCGGTCGCATCGGAGAACTGGGCAACCGTGTTGATCGCGTCGGCGCGGGCGCGGCTGCGCTTGCCGCTCTCCATCCGCTGGATTTTGATCCGGATGACAAATGGGACTTCGCGGCCGGCTACGGCAACTACAGCGGCGCGAACGCCGTCGCGATCGGCGCGTACTATCGTCCGAATGAAGACACCATGTTCAGCGTCGGCGGATCGTTCGGCGGCGGAGAAAACATGGTAAACGCGGGCGTTTCCGTAAAACTCGGCCAGGGCAACAACGTCACGACCTCCAGAGTCGCCATGGCGAACGAAATTAAAAACCTGAAAATCGCGAATGAGAAAATGCAGCAGGCAAATAAAGTAATGCAGCAAGAGAATAAAGCCATGCAGCAAGAAAACAAAGAAATGAAGAACGAAATCGAAATTTTGAAGCAACAAGTGCAACAACTCATGGTAACAAAATAGTCGCGGTGCAAAAGAAGGAATCCGTTACGGGTTCCTTCTTTTTTTACTTCTTTTTTATTTGGGATCGGCAAAAATGGGCACCCGTTGTCACAAGGCAGACATCTTAAATTTTATTGGCGCGTGAAATACATGATCACCGATAAATGCATTAAGGTCATGTATTGCATGCGAAATTAGTATAGATATAGGGGGGCAATTAATTTGTAATAGATCTATAATGAAAAATGAATGACCATGAATCATGTTGGGTAGAGAATCGAGATATTAAAAGAGGTACATGCAGGACTTTAGAGGTGGTGCGTATAACTCATTTGTGGTTTATTTGGACAAGAGTTTAGAAAAGGAGAGAAAGATGAATAAAATTTACAAAGTGGTATGGAGCAAAGTGGCAGAAGCCTACGTGGTGACTTCCGAACTGGCCAAGTCGTGCACCAAGAGCCCGTCCGGTAAAGGGCTGCGGAGAAGCGTCACGGCGGCTCTGTTGGCGGCGATAGCGGTAGCGCCCGTTTCGTTCGGCGTGTACGCGGCCGATGACACCCACTACGTCTCGGTAAATAGCGACAACCAAACCGCGGATTCCAACTATGACAATCAAGGCGCGCAGGCGAAAAACAGTATCGCGATCGGTCCGTCCGTCAAGACGACGGGTGAGGACAATATCATTATCGGCTCCGGTGAGATCGTGTCGGAAGATAAAAAGGACGGGACGTCCTTTGACGGCACAAGGGTTCTTGTCGTCGGTCACGGGAACTATTTTCAGCCGACATCGGAATGGGACGACAACACGAAGGGGAAAAGTATTTCCTATCGGGATGTCGCTATTATCGGACATAGTAACAAACTTCTGCAGGGAAATAAAGCGGACGCGGGCAAAGGGCACCCTACGCACCAGCTGGTTCACGGTTGGGAAAATACGCTGAACGGGTCCTATACAGGCGCGATCGGGTATGAAAATGAAATCAAAAACAACAGCCGTCCCGGATTCACAAGTCATCACATGGCATTTGCCATCGGTTCGGCAAATACAATCGACGCGACCGGTTACTATATGGGCGATAAAAACAGGATCAATACTCTTCCGGATTACACAGAACCAAGCCACCCCGATGAGACTTTCGGCGCTGATTTATACGTGATCGGCCGACACAATATCGTCGGTTCTAACAAAGACAAAGACTCGTATGTCAACAACGGACGGATCATCGGTTCGGAAAATGTCGTCTATTGCAATGACGTCAATGTGTTCGGTAAGTCAAATAAAGCCTATGGAAGTTCTGCTCTGGTTGTCGGTACCGTGAATAGGGTCGGTGTCGACAAGGAAGGAAATCTTATCACGACTGATGAGGGCGGTGAGCTAACCAGCCCTGTCGCTGTCGGCGTGAACAATGTTGTCACCGCACCTTACGGCGTAGCGGTCGGCGCGGAGGCCCGGGCAGAGGGATACCGCGCGACTGCTGTCGGTTCTCTTGCAGTGGCCCCGAATGAACGTTCTACTGCGATGGGGAGTGAAAACCGGGCGACAGGATACAGCAGCGTCGCCGTCGGTACATATAATAACAGCTATGATTTTGATACAGAGACGAGAAAAAGCTATGACTCCGGAATGTATTCCAGCGCGATCGGCGTCATGAATATTTCTACAGCAGAGGCTTCCAGTGCTATCGGTGCGAAGAATACAGCATCAGGAAAGCAATCCTCGTCTTTCGGATATCGCAATACAGCTGCTGGCATGAACTCTTCCGCCGTAGGATATTACAACAAAGCGCAAGGAGATAAAACCTCTGCGCTCGGATATTTCAATCAGGTAACAGGCAAGCAGTCATCCGCAGTGGGAATGACGAATTATCTGACGGCTGCAGACAGCACGGCGATCGGGAATTATAACAATAGTTACAACATGGTTACAGGAGACTGGGAACGTCAGACTGCCGGGACTGAATCTGCGGCTATCGGTATCAAAAACCACAGCGCGGGCAATTACTCCTCCGCGCTGGGAAGTCAAAATAAAAGCGGCGGGACTGCGTCTTCCGCGGTAGGGTATAGAAATATCACCGATGCCGATTTGGCAGCTGCGCTCGGCTATGCCAATCAGGCGACAGCGCAATACAGTTCCGCTGTCGGCGCGCGTAACGTGGCCAGTGGATACCAAAGTTCTGCGGTAGGCAACCAGAACCAAGCGGAAGGAGAGAACTCCTCTTCGCTCGGATATCTCAACATAGCTACAGGCGAGCGGTCTTCTGCCTTGGGCTTCAAAAACTATGCGACGGCTGTAAACAGCGCGGCGATCGGAATTTACAATAATAAATACAATGTCGTTGAAAAAAAGTGGGAAGATCAGACGGCCGGGGACTACTCCGTGGCAATCGGTGCGAAAAACCATAGTGCGGGAGGCTACTCCTCCGCACTGGGGTATGAAAACATGAGTGGCGGGACTGCGTCTTCCGCGGTAGGATATAGAAATATCACCGATGCCGATCAGGCAGCCGCGCTCGGCTATGCCAATCAGGCGACAGCGCAATATAGTTTCGCTACCGGTGTGCTTAACCAGGCAAGCGGACAATACAGCTCTTCCGTCGGCGCATGGAACCAAGCGGAAGGAACGAAAAGCCAGGCTCTCGGCTTCCGAAACTTTGTCAGTGGTTACGGAGCCGTTGCGCTAGGTTCGGAAAATAATTTGAACTTTGTAAAGCAATACCAGGCGCTCGGTTTTGTACAAACCGGCGAGCTGTCCAGCGCTTTGGGCATCAGTAATACGACGGCAGGTCGCGTATCCATGGGTGTCGGAAACTCGAACTACGCGTTCGGGACCAAGTCCGTCGGCGTGGGTTTAAATAACTATTCTACGGGCTATGAAACTCTCGCCATGGGTCACTATGCCGTTGCCGGCAGCGAAGACTTAAATAAGATCGATCAGGTGAAATACGCGGCGGCTATCGGGAACAGAGCGAAAAGCACGATAACCGATGCTGTAGCGATCGGATCTTTCTCGAATACGACAAGAGACAAGGGCGATTACGGATATAATCCCGTACTGGAAAAAGCGGTAACCGACACGGATATTACCGACGATGCGAACATTGGAACGTATCGGACGGAATTGGAGAATGCGCGCGCCGCATGGCAGACTTCCATGGAAAAAGCGGAAGAGCTGTTGCATAAAATTCACACGCAGCAATATGCAGATGATGCGGAATATCAGCAATGGAGTGCTGAATATGACCGGTTGAACGCGGACGCTGATGCGAAGATGGCAGCCTATGATGCAGCGCAGAAAAAAGTAAGCGATCTCGTCGGCGCGTGGCAGGGACAGATGGCGGCTCTTTCCGTAGGTGACGAAGCAACGGGCAGAACGAGACAGATCACAGGCGTTGCGGCCGGCTCCGCCGATACCGACGCGGTGAACGTGGCCCAGCTGAAAGTGTTGGGAGGCAAAGTCACGGCCAACGCGGATGACATTGCGACCCTCAAAGAAGGCTGGACGCTGGCAGATGCTGCTGGAAGCACGAAAGTTGTCAAAGCAAAAGACACTGTCAAAGTCACGGGCGATGAATACATTAAAGCTACCGTAAACACTGACGGCCTGAAGCTCGGCATGGACGAAACCAAGCTGAACGACCAAATCAATAACCAGATCGACAACAGTACCACTGTGACGAACAAGATGAACTCTTGGGTACTCAAAGCGGCGACAACGGATAAAGATCCGGCGGCAAAGGGTCAGACCATTGACAATGACAACAAAGTTGTGACCTTTGGCGTGGAAAAAGAAGAGCAGGGACTTACCGTAGCGCGAGACGGCGCGACCATCAAATACGGTATCGACGGAAGTAAGATTGACCTCGCCGGTAATACGAGCATTACCAATCTGAACAATAAAATCGAAAAGAGCACGATCCATTATTTCTCTGTCAAATCGGATGACAGCGCAAATCCTGACGGAACGAACTGGAAGAACGACGGCGCGACTGGCGAAAACGCGATCGCGATCGGCAAAGATGCCAAATCTGAAAGAGAATCGTCAGTAGTGATTGGTTTGAAGGCATCATCCGGAGAGGTGGCTGATGACGGAGTCGCTGTCGGTAGCAGTGCTTCTGTCACAGGCTTCGGCGGTGTAGCGATCGGGCGCGAAAGTAGTGCGGAAGGTCAGGAAACAGTAGCGATCGGCACCGGTGCTAAGGGAGTACTTAATCGAACCATAGCGATCGGCGGCTACGCCAATGCGGACGGATTCGGAGCCGTAGCCATCGGCAGGGACAGCTCCAGCAAGGAGAGAGGTGTTGCTCTTGGTAACAGCAGCTTCAGCCACGCCTATAGTGTTGGGGTTGGTGAAAAGGCGATTGCGGAAGCACCATACTCTGTAGCGGTTGGCGACCTGACGGGATCGTATGCAATGGGTGCTGTTACCTTGGGAAATAAAACCAGAGCATTTGGCGACAGTTCCGTGGCGATCGGTAATCAGGCGAGGGTTTCAGGAAAACCGTTAACCGAGGCAGAATACAACGCATTGCCGGAAGCGGATCAAAAATTATATAGACTCTATGAGGCTGTTTATTACAACTATGATGATCCGTCGAAACCGATTGTAGATAGAAAATATTTCAAGGTGATAGACGCGCAAGACTGGAGAGCCGAAAAACATTATAATTCGATAGCGATCGGTACGACTTCTTTCGTGGAAGCGAAAGAAGCGATTGGTATCGGTGCGGCTACAAGGATTCATGGCGACCGCGGCGTAGCGTTAGGATATGCGGCTGTGTCGGAAGAAAACGGAACGGCGCTTGGCGCAGGAGCGCAAGCCAAGGCTAACGCAGGTGTTGCCTTAGGTGAAGGCGCAGTGGCGGATACCGCTGCGGAAGTGGCCGGTTATGATCCCAAGACAGGAAAAGCATCCACAGAAACTACGCCGACATGGAAATCCGTGAAGGGCGCTGTATCTGTCGGTAACGCTAATGCGACACGACAGATCACCAACCTCGCCGCAGGTCTGGCAGACACTGACGCTGTCAACGTCGCGCAGCTGAAAGCGTTGAATACCAAAGTGGACCAAGGCGCGATTCATTACTACTCCGTAACGAGTGACAAAAAAGCGGCGGGCTCCAACTATGACAACGATGGAGCGAAAGCGGATGACAGCATGGTCATCGGCATCGGTTCGACCTCGGAAGTCATAAACAGCACCGTAATTGGCAACAATAATACATTGAAAAATACATTGAAAGTCGGTCAAAGAGATCGAGACGGTGTTATGAGAAATAACAGTATCGTTGCCGGTGAGAACATTGAAGTAGACGGCACGCGCAATGCAGTGTTTGCTACCGACTACAAAGAGGGTGAGCATAAGCTGACCAAAGTGGCGGGCAAACATAATACGGTCATCGGTGTAGGAAACCTTGTCGGCTATACAGCGAAAGCAGACCCGAACAATCGAAATGAATTTATATATGAAAAAACAGATGTGGCCAGCAGTCATGCCAATGTGGTCGTCGGTATGACAAATACCGTTAAGGGAAGCAGTGTGGTTGTCGGAATGAATTCCGAAATCAAGGCCGGCGCGCAGCTGGCCACTTCTGTAGGGCATGCCAATACGATACAAGGTAGTGATGAGTATGGTCTTGCTTTGGGAAATAAATTGCTTGTAGAAGGCTATGGAGCCATTGCGGTAGGCACAGAGTCCAAAGCGACAGCGGACGACGCGACAGCAATCGGTACGGAAGCGGTGGCGGAACAAGCGGGATCCATCGCCTTCGGTCATGCGGCTGAGGCGAAAAACGAATATTCCATCGCCTTCGGTTTATTCGCGAAGGCGAAAGCGAGAAGCGGCGTCGCGATCGGCTCTTCCAGCCTGGCGGACAGAGAGAAAGGATCCATCGGTTATTTAGCGGGAGAAAACACATCCGAAGTATGGAAAGCGACGAAAGGCGCGATTTCCGTAGGCAATAAGGAAAAGAAATATACCCGTCAAATCACAGGCGTAGCCGCAGGCAGTGAAGACACCGACGCGGTGAACGTCGCCCAGCTGAAAGCGGTAGAAAGCAAAATTACCCAAACGGGCGAGGAAGCGCAAAAACACACCTCGGTCGCAGCAGGAACCAATATTTCTGTGGTACAAGACGGACTCAATGCCGAGGGCGGCAAAAACTACAAAGTAAGTCTTGCCAAGGATATCGATCTGGGTGCTGATGGAAGCATCAAAGCCGGAAACACGACAATCAATAATGACGGTCTTACCATCAAAGGCGGTCCGTCTGTCACCACCGGCGGCATTAACGCGGGCGATAAGAAAATCACCAACGTTGCGGCCGGTTCCGCTGATACCGACGCTGTCAACGTTTCGCAGCTGAAAAAAGTACAGGAAATCGCGGCGGCCAAGACCACTATCGAAGCGGGCGACAATATCAAAGTCGAAAAAGGCAGCGTGAAAGGCAGCTACAAAATTTCAGCTACCGACACGACGTTGCAGAAAGGTGACAAGGCTCTTTCCCTTGATGGAACCAATCTGAACCTTTCCGTTAAAGATACGGCGGGAAATGAAGTCACGGGCAGTGTGGACCTGAAAGATCTTAAGAGCGCAGTGAATACCGACACTACCTACACGCTGAAAGGCGAAGAAAATGACAACAACACGACCACGATTTCTCTTACCGACAGCAACGGTAAAAAACAGCAAGTAACCGTCGCGACCAAGGATACGCGAAACACCATCGCCGACAGTGACACCGTAACCGTAGAAGCCAAAGCGCAAGAAGACGGCAGCAACGAATACACGCTGAACGTCAAGACGGACGGCAAGGTCGCGAAAGGCGATAAGGGCATTGTCACGGGCGGCACCGTTTACAACGAAACAAGAATTGAAAAAGACGGTAACTACATCAAAGCCGAAAACACGGCAAGTCAGAACCTGACCGTCTTGGACAAACAGGTAAACGTCAATGCGACCAACATCGCTAACTTGAGCAACAGCGTACACGACATGGGCAACCGTGTCGACAGAGTCGGCGCGGGCGCGGCTGCGCTTGCCGCCCTTCATCCGCTCGACTTCGATCCGGATGACAAATGGGACTTCGCGGCCGGCTATGGCAACTACAGCGGCGCGAACGCCGTCGCTATCGGCGCGTACTACCGTCCGAATGAAGACACCATGTTCAGCGTCGGCGGTTCGTTCGGCGGCGGAGAAAACATGGTGAACGCGGGCGTTTCCGTCAAGCTCGGACAGGGCAATAATGTATCGACCTCCAAAGTCGCGATGGCGAAAGACATGCTGGATATGCAAAAACGCATGGCGGAAATGGAAGCGCAGATGGCGAAAATGCAAGGCTTCATCGGCGCGCTGACAGGCGCGGATGCGCAAGCCGCCATGTTCCCGGACGTACCGGAAAATCATTGGGCGTACGAATACGTCAAAGGACTTTGCGAACAAGGCATTGTCGAAGGCTATCCGGACGGAACCTTTGCCGGAGACCGCGGCATGACGCGTTACGAAATTGCCGCCGTGCTCTACCGAGCACTGTCTAAGGGTGTAAGCCTCGATGCTCGCGCGGTCAAAGAATTTGCTCCCGAACTGGCGCGAATCCGCGTCGATGTCATCACGAAAGACAACGACGGACAGCCGGTCATCGAACGAGTCCGCGTCAATGAAGAAAAGAAAGAAAAATAAGAATTTATAAATCGGCATAGCCGACTATGAAAAATCCCCAAGGAATACCATCCTTGGGGATTTTTTTATTGCGAAAAAAATAAAATCTAGACTATTGACGAAAATAAAAATGAAGCTAACATTAAGGCAAGCATTACCCTTTATTAGCTTTTATTTGTAGCATGGGAGGGGTGTACTTATGAACAGAGTATACAAGGTGATTTGGAACAGGGGTAAAAACAGTTGTTCCGTGGTATCGGAAATCGCGAAAAATCACGGCAAAGTTTCGAGCTGCCGCAACAAAGTGGTGCTGGCCGCGATGGTTCTGTCGTTGTTGTCCGTGGACGGTCTCGCCTACGCGGAAGATCCCGTGACTCCGGCGCCGGAGCCGGATAACGGAATTCACTATTTCTCGGTTTATGCCAATGACAGCGCCAAGCCCGAGGGAACGAATTGGAATAATGACGGCGCTAAAGGTCTCGCCGCAGTAGCGGTCGGACCGTACGCGGGCGCGCAAGGCGATTACGGTACGGCGGTAGGACCCTACGCGCAAGCGGACGGTGTACAGGCGAGCGCCTTCGGCGTAGCGGCTAAAGCAACGGGAGCAGCTGCCACAGCGGCGGGAACCAATGCCGTTGCCGGCGGAGCCAGCGCGGCTGCTTTCGGTGCCTCTGCCAATGCGGGCGGAGATAATGCTACGGCGGTAGGAGTTGGCGCGAATGCGGCCGGAGCAGCGGCAGCGGCGACAGGCGCCTATGCAAACGCGGCAGGCGCAGCTTCTTCGGCGTTCGGACTTCGGGCGCAGGCGAAAAGCAATGAATCGTTAGCGGTAGGCGCTTTTGCAGAGGCGGAAAAACATGCCGCGGCGATTGGTTCGCAAGCGAAAGCGATCGGTGAACAGTCGGTTGCCGTTGGTGGCAAAGCGGAAGCGCAAGCGGCTTTCGGTTTGGCCCTCGGAACGATGGCCAGCGCGACGCAACAGGGCGGTATCGCTCTCGGCGCGGGCAGCCTTGCCGACAGACAGGCGAGAGCCTGGGGCTTTGATGTATCTTCAGGCAAAGCCATGAATGAAGATGCTTTGCTGGGTGCGAAAAAAGCGGAGTACGAGCAAGAAGCAGGTAAACTTGTCGGTCTGCGTGGAGAGTTGCAACAATTGCAGACTCAATATGTCGAAAGCATTACAAACGATCCCGTTGGCCCGAATGGAACACGCATACCATCCGATGAAACCAAACAAATTGAAGAAAATATGAAAAATAAAGAAAATGAACTTAAAGCGCAATTAAAATTAGTCAACGAATATGTAAATGTATGGCAATCAACCAACGGGGCGGTTTCTGTAGGCAATGCGGAAGCCGGAGATACCCGCCAGATTACGGGCGTCGCCGCCGGCACGGACGACACCGATGCGGTGAACGTGGCGCAGATCAAAGCCATCACGAAGCAAATGGAAGCGCAAGCGACCCACTATTTCTCCGTTAATGCCGATGACCACGAAAAACCCGCGGATACGAACTGGAACAATGACGGCGCCACTGGTACCGCCGCGATAGCGGTCGGAAGGAAAGCGGTCGCGCAGGGCGATTACGGTGCGGCGGTAGGACACAATGCGCAAGCGAGCGGGCAGCAGTGCCGTTGCCGGCGCAAAAAATGCTTCTGCTTTCGGTGCTTTGGCCAAAGCGACGGGAGCAGATGCTACGGCGGTGGGATCCTTTACCGTTGCCGGCGGAAAAAGTGCGGCTGCTTTCGGTTCCTTGGCCAATGCGGGCGGAGATGCTGCTACAGCGGTAGGATACAGCGCGAATGCGGCCGGAGGAACGTCAGTGGCGACAGGTGCTTTTGCAAACGCGGCAGGCGTAGCTTCTTCGGCACTCGGATTTCGGGCTCAGGCGAAAAGCAATGAATCGGTAGCGGTAGGCGCTTATACAGAGGCGGAAAAACATGCCGCGGCACTTGGACCGCAAGCGAAAGCGATCGGTGAACGGTCGGTTGCCGTTGGCGGCAAAGCGGAAGCGCAAGCGGTCGGCAGTTTGGCTATCGGATCGCTGGCAACCGCGACGCAAAGGGGCAGTGTCGCTCTAGGCAGGGACAGCATTGCCGACAGACAGGCTAGAGTCTGGGGCTTTGACGCGTTTGCAGGCGAAGCGATGAATGAAGATGCTTTGCTGGGTGATAAAAAAGCGGAACGCGCGCAAGCAATAGATAAACTTACCGGTCTGCGCGGAGAGTTACAACAATTACGGACTGAATTTGAGGAAAGCAGTAAAAAAGATCCCATTGGCCAGGATGGAAAACGCATACCATCCGATGCGACTAAACAAATTCAAGAAAATCTGAAAAATAAAACGGATGAATTTGAAGCGCAATTAAAATTGGTAAACGGATATGTCAATGCATGGCAATCAACAGACGGAGCCGTTTCTGTAGGAAATGCGAAAGTTGGAGTTACCCGCCAGATTACAGGCGTCGCCGCCGGCACGGAAGACACCGATGCGGTGAACGTCGTCCAGCTGAAAAAACTGGCAAGCAACATAAACGAACAAATGACCGGTTTAGATACCCGCATCACAACGAACACTGAAAACATTACCGTTTTGAACGGACGGGTCGATCAACTGGATACGAGAGTGGACAGAATCGGCGCGGGCGCGGCGGCGTTGGCGGGACTTCACCCGCTGGACTTTGATCCGGATGACAAATGGGACTTCGCCGCGAGCTATGGCAACTACAAAGGAGCTCACGCGTTAGCGATCGGCGCCTTCTACCGACCGAACGAAAGCAAAATGTTCAGCGTCGGCGGCTCGTTCGGCGGCGGCGAAAACATGCTCAATATCGGCTTCTCCATGAAAGTGGGAAGAGGCAATGAGTACATGAAACTTTCCCGCTCCGAAATGGCGCAACAACTGGACGCGCAAGCGCAAAAACTGGATGAGCAAGCGCAAAAACTGGACGCGCAAACGCAAAAACTCGATGCGCAAGACGAACAGATCCGAGACATGCAAGCCGAGATGAAGGCAATTACGCAAAAGCTTGCGACACTCCAAGCGCAGTCCGGAAAATAAAAACGGCAGCGAAAAGAATCATCCTTTCGCGACAGAAAAAGATCACGGCGCGTACGCGTCGTGATCTTTTTTGCATGGGAGATGTACGCTTCAAGGCGCGTTGGCGTAGCAACGAAAGCCGCGCTCGCTTCTCGGAAATTCCCCGCGGAACGGACGGAAAGCGCATGCGCGGGGACGATAAAGAGCATCTCGCATCAGCGCGCAATTTTTACCGCGGCTCGTGGGTGTGCTCTTAGTTTCGCGAATCGTGTCGCTTTCCGCGCTTGCGACCGTTTGCATCAAGGTTAAAAAAGATTATATTTTTTCTGTTTTGTAAAGCTTCCGCAAAGAATAACAAAATTTCTTTTTACTGTGGGACGCTTTTCCCGTGAAGACGGCTTGTTTCTTTGGGAGATATGCGACCTATCAACGCGTGCAGCGGGCGAAAACGGCGCGTGACGGCTGGAAATCGGTCAGTGCCATGAAGCATGTCTGTATCGGTGCTATGAAACATGTCGGTATCGGTGCTGTGAAGCATGTCTGTATTTGATATTGCTATATGCATGATATATAATAAATGAGATGTAAAAGATTATAGAAGAATGATTGAATTATTGAATTGCCGATTAAGAGCAATTGTTTGTTTTGGGAGGGAAGCATGAATAAAATTTATAAATTGATCTGGAGCAAGGTCAAAAACTGCTGGGTTGTCACCTCAGAGTTGGCAAAAGGACATGGGAAAAATAAATCCCGCGTTCAAAACAGCCTGCTTGCCGCTTTTGTGACGGCTGCGCTTTTGGCGGGAGGCGTGACAGATGTACAGGCGCTGACGCAACAGGAAAAAGAGGAAGTCGCCCAATATTTGCTTGACAAGATTGCTCACGGCGGAGAAATCCCCGGTGTGGACGCGACGCGCGGGTCCACGAATTTTCCTGATGCCATTGCGCATCGTATTTTCTACTATAATGACATTTCGAATAAAATCGGCGAGAAGCTGAAGAATGACGGACTGACGCTCCGGTATTTTGGCGTACGTCCGGACTACAATGAGCCGAGTAAGCCGTCGGAACGTAAGAAGTATCTGAAAAGATATGCCGATGCTAACTGGACCAACGTCGATAACGACGGAGCATTCGGTGCGCATTCCATGGCGCTCGGCTACCGTGCCTTCTCGGAAGCCAAACACGGCGTTGCCATCGGCCGCTCCGCTTTGGCGGGAGGATATAAAAAGGGCAACAGTTACGGCGGTGACGGCGGTGTTGCGATCGGCAATCATGCCTGGGCACTGGGCGACAAGTCGGTCTCCGTCGGGAATGCCGCACGCGCCGTTCATAAAGGCATTGCCATCGGTATTCAAGCCGAGGCCGGCTTGGACGAAGATGATAACACGACGGACTGGTCTACCAGCCCCGGCTTTACACCGAAACAGGGCAAATCGATTCAGTATGATCCGGAAACGAAACTGCCCTACGTGACCAGCGAACTCACAGAAAGGTTCGGTGCGATTGCCATCGGTACGGATGCCAAAGCACATGGCCGTCACTCCACCGCCATCGGTACGGGCTCGAAGGCGAAGGGACACTATGCCTGGAGTCTCGGGTTCGGCTCGGAAGCATTGGCGATGGAATCCATTGCCTTCGGTAATAACGCAGCTGCTAAAGGACTCGGTGCGATTGCCATCGGCAGTGACCACGAATCTTCGAGCGGTGGGGCGCAGGCATACAGTGCCAACACGATTGCCATCGGTCGCGGAGCGAAAGCCGGCAATGAAAAGGACACGGCAACGGAGTACAACAGTATTGCAATCGGTCCCGGTGCGCAAGCATATTCCGGCTCAACTGATAAAGTTCAAAACTCTACCGCTCTCGGTGCCGGTGCATACGCATCAAAATCAGGGGTAACGGCAGTCGGTGCGAAAGCGGTCAGCGTAAGTACCAACTCGACGGTCGTGGGGTATAATGCCGTTGCGGCAGCCGACAACTCCGTCGTGCTCGGGGTCAACACCAGAGCGGATATTGCGGACGGCGTAGCGTTGGGCAGTGAATCCAACGTAGGCTCTTATAGCTCTTCGAGTTACGGCAAAGCCGGTAAAGTCGGTTATGATCCGTTGGGAACCGATGCGGATGGAACTTCCACGTGGAAGGCTACAAAAGCGGCCGTTTCTGTCGGTAATCAGCAAAAGGACATTACCCGACAGATTATCAATGTCGCTGCCGGTACGGACAACACCGACGCGGTCAACGTGGCGCAGCTGAAAACTCTCGGGCGCAAAGCATGGAAAGACCTTGCTGCCGCAAAGGACGAGCTGGGGGCGAGAATTGCTACGAATACCACAAGTATTACCGCTCTTTCCGGGAAAGTACGCACAAACACGCAAGATATCGGGCGTCTTAAGACGGATGTAAGTACAAATGATACAAGAATCAGATACTTGTATGACAATATGCCTTTCATGCACTACGTTTCCGTTAACGAAGGAAATACCAATAAAACGACGGATAATCGCAGGAATGACGGAGCAAAAAAAGTAGGGTCTATCGCAATCGGTGTCAATACACACGCTTACGGAGAAGATGCCGTTACTTTAGGCTACAATTCTTTCAGTAGAGGACAGGGTAGTGTCATCGTTGGTGAATCTTCGGACAATTATACCGGTGGATCAGCGGCCAAAGAAGGACAGTTTGATCAAAGCGTTATTCTCGGATCAAATAACACCATTTTCGCCCAAGCTGCGAAAAATGGAGGTCGGGAAGATAAAATTATCGGGAACATGAACAGAGTAGAGGAATCCCACGGTACATTTGTCCGCGGTACGGGCAACATGGTGTATGATGCGTACAATGACGAAACGCTGACCGACGAAGATAAACAAAAAGAGCGGGACTTCCTTGACCGAATAGACGGTGGAGATCCGACAGGTCTCTTCCAGAAGGGAAGAAGCCATGTCACTGTCGAAGGTGACGGTAACTTAGTAGGGGGCGCTCTCTATACGCAGATTTCCGGCGTGGGCAACGAAGTTTCCAATTCGCAACCTGATGAGAATTCGCCGAGCACACCGAGAGTAACCTACAATATCGTTACAGGCAACAGAAACACCGTTGTCGACTCCAGTCATAACCTCATCATGGGCGACAACCACAAGTTGGAAAATGTGAACGGAAACATCATTATCGGCTCGCAGAAAACGAAAACGAAAACCAAAAAATCTAACGTCACCATCCTCGGCAATGACGCCAACGTCAGCGTCGAAGGCGGCGTCGCTTTGGGTACCGGTTCCGAAGCAAGTACCGCCGCGGAAGTGGCCGGCTATGATCCTCTCACGGGAAAAG
>OGTF01000069.1_pt1 | contig 42260 bp, 61 predicted proteins | sample 1574471 | NCBI WGS metagenome assembly OGTF01 (sample SAMN03295837, study PRJEB24534) | human gut metagenome | isolation source: fecal sample 5 from infant 5 | host: Homo sapiens | place: USA: Pittsburgh, PA | collected 2014-07 | reverse complement strand
GTGATGCTGGTGCCGCGCAGGTAGAGCGAGCCGCCCACGGTCAGATTGTCTGGCAAGGCGTCGACGTCGCTAACATCTTCCAGATCCAGGTTGTTGGTGACGGTGATATTTCCGTTATCAGAAACAGTGTGCTGAATATCGTTTTTAACGAGGTGCTTAATTAAGTCGAACATTGCTGATCCTTAAATTTTGGGTGTAGAAGTCCTGTCGCTTGATTAGCCGACCATTCGGTTAAATTCGGTTTTGCTGGTGGTGTTAGCCCTGAGATTCGCCGCAGAACGGGCAGAAACTCATTTTCACGTTGGTTTCCAGGCGGTTCAGGTTTTTAGCCATTTCGCCGTTTTTCTTTTTGGCCCGGTACGCCAGTTTGTATTTCAGCGTGACGTGTGAGCCGCCATCAGAAAGAGAAAGAAACTGATTTTCCCAACCGCGATCAAGGATGCTTTCATTCACTTCAGCGCCCTCCGGAACCTTCTCTTTAAGCCGTGCTTCGATTTGAGCACCAACTTCATTCATACAGTTGCACATCCCTTACCCCTCAAAATTTCGCGTCATAACCCGCTGGCGTTTCGTCAGCGTGGATGATGCCTTCGACTGGATAGCAGTTAGTGACGCCCATTTGCTCACTCGCTGCCGCTTCACATTGCTGCTGGTTGTCGAAAATGCCGACAACAGCGTCCTGGTAATCACCGTTCGTCATAGTGATGGTCAGCACTAATGCGTACAGGGCTCCCATCAGTGAGTCCCCGCAGGCACAAGATTTGGTTCGATGGTGCGTGAGGCATAAGGGCGGCGGATGTTGCGCAGGTTGCCCTGCGGTTCGTGCCAGTAGGTGCCGTCGCGGTAGTCGTAGGAAACCTGCCATGCTGCGCCGGTGCGACTGTTGCGCATTACGACTGCACGACCGTTGTTTGGTACTGCGTGGTTAGTATTCATCTCATCCTCGTGCCTTATCGCCGGCCAGCGGAGTTTTGGACCATCTGCGCATTTATGTGCGTTGTTTGGATGTGGCAACTATGCGATAGAGAATAATTCAAGTCAATAGAGGATTGATAAAATAATTCCTGAGGGTATTCTATCGGTGATTCGCAAAGGAATTTTTTTTGCTGGAATAGTGAATTTTACGATGTATACTGGATAAAAACACAGTCATGTGATGGTTTTTTGTCAGGAGGGAGTATGGGGGCACTATATGTAAGGGTTGGGCCTGGTAGCTATTCCAGCACTCAGGCACCAGATCGAATGGTTGTTTACTTGTTCAATTCGGGAATGAAAACCTGGACGATTGGACCAACCACTGAGGAGAGATCCGAAACTGGCGCCAGGGGAACTCGTGAATCATCTACTGACAAGTATCCGTTACCATCACCGCCTATGTGATAACGAAAAACGGAGACTGTATCTTTTAGTCGGACCAAAACTAAATCTTCAGACGCTGGTTGTTCTTCTGGGTCAACAATAACTATAGCCCCAGCAGGAGCCTGCGAAATGCCTGTTCTCCCTTTAATTTCATAGGCTCTAAAGTGTTCTGGTAATGCGCTAAACCAAGAAACATGGTTTCCTGTAAAACCATTAAAATCGAAAACCTTTACATTTTTTGAAACATCGATTGGTTGTATTGCTTGGCTTGCTTCACCAAAAATCGAACCAGTGCCGTTGATTAACCAGTCAGCGCTAACGCCAAGAGCTGCCGCGAGCTTTCCGGTATGGCGCGATGTTTCGCTATCCCCCCGTAGTATTTTTGATATGGAAGATTGAGGTACACCGGCTTGTCGTCCCAGTTCAGTCTGGTTGTTTTTCCCGGTCGTATGCATGGCATAAGCCAGTCTTTCTTTGAGTGTTTTCATATTACGCAAAATATTCCCTAAAGAATTTTATGTCAAAGTCCCAAATGACTTGATCATTTGAATTCCTTATCGCATAATCCATTCAAAATTATGCAGAGAGGAATTTTCATGAGTGTCACAACCAACGAGGCCATTAAACGCGCTATTGGTATTGCTGGTTCTCAAGCTGAACTGGCCCGAAAAGCAGGCGTAAACCAGTCAACAGTCAGCAAGTGGCTTAATGGCGCTGAGATTGGTTCACGCTTCATCAAGTCAATTGTCATTGCCACCGATGGTCAGGTGAGCGCATCCGAAATCCTTAACTCCATTTCTCATCGTTAAGCCAAGGAGAATTTTCACCTATGGAGAACGCAATCGCACGAAAGTTAGACCCGCCAGTTATCAATCCGGTTGAGATAGAAAGCGTCCTGCTCAACCGGCTTGCATCAGTGGGTCAGAAATCTTACGCCGAGCATATGGGCATCAGCGAGTCGACAGCCAGCAGGCGCAAAGCTGAGGGGCATTTCAGCGCCATGGCGAAAGAGCTGGCCTTCCTGGGTATTCAGGCAGCGCCACCGGAAGCTGTGCTGGTATCGCGTGAATATCTGGCTTCAGTCGAAACGCTCGCTGATATCGGGCTGAAAGCCGAACGAGCCAGGCCGGGGCCGCTGGGTTGGGATTAAGCCATGAACCATATCGAATTCATCGAAAAGCATGTGCGTGAAGAGCTGCTGAAGCTCGGTTTCTCTCTGGGAGTGGCTCAGGGGGGGCATTCCAGGCTATCGACATGTACAAGCGCATGAGCCAGGCAAGCCGAAAGGGGAAGATTTTTGATGATGTTTTACGGCACGCAAAGCTGTGGGCGGAGAAGCAGCAGTTACCCGCTGATCGCTTTGAGAAGCGAAAAGTTAAACGGAACGCCCAGCCGGGCCTGTTCTGAAAAGGCGAAAGCCGCGCTGGTGAGACAGCAACGGCTTTCAGGTGCAAATGTTCGACCAATTGCAGGAGGAATAATGGCAAAAAACAACCGCTATTACCAGACCGCAGTACACAAAAACAATACCCGCGATCGCTTCGTGCGTTCGATTAATCCGGCAGTGGCGGAGAGGATGCGCGCCATTCTGGAAGAGTTGAAGCGCAAGGAGGAAAGCCGTGGGTAATCTCGCAACAGTCATACCAATCAGACCGACTCTTACGGTCGTGGAGCGTCGGGTGGCAGATCTTGATGATGGTTTTACGCGCCTGGCAAATATGCTTCTGGAAGAATACGCAGGCGCTGACCTGACGAAGCGACAATTCAAAGTCTTGCTTGCTGTTCTGCGCCTGACCTACGGGTGGAATAAGCCCATGGACAGAATCGCCAATTCTCAGATAGCTCAGATAGCACGCTTGCCAGAGAAGCGCGTCAGCGAAGCGCGAGTCCAGCTCGTCGGAATGAACCTGCTTACCCAGGTTGGCCGTAGCATTGGACCGAACAAAAACACCGCCGAGTGGTTATTACCAGCCGGTGAAAGCCTCGATACAGAAAATCCCTCAAAACAGGGGATGAATGACGGGGAAGAAGAATCCCTCATTTCAGGGGATAATCCCTCAAATCAGGGTATCCCTCAAAATGAGGGAAAATCCCCCAAATCAGGGGAAGCAGAATCCCTCATTTCAGGGGATAATCCCTCAAATCAGGGTATCCCTCAAAATGAGGGAAAATCCCCCAAATCAGGGGAAGCAGAATCCCTCATTTCAGGGGATAATCCCTCAAATCAGGGTATCCCTCAAAATGAGGGAAAATCCCCCAAATCAGGGGAAGCAGAATCCCTCATTTCAGGGGATAATCCCTCAAATCAGGGTATCCCTCAAAATGAGGGAAAATCCCCCAAATCAGGGGAAGCAGAATCCCTCAATTCAGGGGAACACCAAAGACATATAAATACAATAAATACTAATACCCCCCAACCCCCAGAGGGGGAGTGTGTCTGGCAGGAAGAAAAACCTGTCTCCAAGAAAACCCCGATCGACTACCAGGCAGTGCTGTCTGCATACAACACCACCCTGGGAGACCGCCTTCCCCAGGCAGAAGCACTAAACGACAAACGTCGCCGTGCTATCAAGCGCCTGCTGACCGAACTGAAAGAGCCAACCGTCGAGGCTGTGGAGAATTACTTCGCGGCGTTCGCCGAGCGGGCACCAAAGTTTTATTTCGGGGAAAACGACCGGGGCTGGCGCGCCAGTTTCGATTATCTGCTGCGCTCTGACACCCTGCTGAAAACCAGGGAGAAGGCGCTATGACCGACATGAACATGATCCCGCAGAACATCGAAGCGGAACAAAGCGTGCTGGGCGGCATGATGCTGGATAGCGGTAGCGATCGCTGCCAGACCGCCATGTCGATGCTCAAACCAGAATCGTTCTACATCCGCCCCCACCAGGTGATTTTCGCCGAGATGCGGGAGCTGGTAGCCAATCAGAAGCCTATCGACCTGATCACCCTGATTGAGTCGCTGGAATCTAAAGGGCTTGGCGAGCAGGCTGGTGGCTTCGCTTACATGGCCGAGATATCCAAAAACACTCCCAGCGCGGCAAACATCGTTCACTACGCCATGCTGGTGCGCGAGAAAGCCATGGAGCGCTACGGCATCGACAAGCTGACCAGCGCTACCGAGCTGCTGTATTCCCGCAACGGGATGACCACCAGCCAAAAGTTTGACGCTATTCAGACCCTGTTCACCGATATCGCTGACTACGCGAAAACCGGTAACCGCCGAGGGCTCCGCGAGTTTTCGGAAGTGATGGGCGACTGGGTGGACGAGGTGGAAGCGCGGTGGAGCGACTCAGACGCAACGCGAGGGCTATCGACGGGGATCGGCTCGCTGGATGACCTGCTGCAACCGAAAGGGCTGGTTAAAGGCGCTCTGATGGTGATCGGCGCACGTCCAAAGATGGGTAAAACCACGCTGTATAGCCAGCTGGCCGTCAACTGTGCCGAGGTTGAGCAGCTCCCCGCGCTGATGTTCAGCCTTGAGATGCCGGATAAGCAGATCGTGGAGCGCATGATCGGGCAGGTCAGCCGCGTGAATACCGACGTGTTTTATGCCGATCGGTATGACGACGCGAAAGTGGCAATGGCTTTTGCCGCTGGTGGACGTCTGGCCCAGACCGGAAATCTGTACGTCGACGATACGCCCGGGATCACGCTGGCGCACATCGTAGCGGAGTCACGTCGCATCAAACGCGAACGCGGCGCTGTCGGCATGGTGCTGGTGGACTACCTGACCCTGATGACCGCCGACAAGGCCGACCGTAACGACCTGGCCTACGGGATTATCACGAAGGGGCTGAAGAACCTGGCGAAGGAACTGAACTGCATCGTGGTGCTGCTTACCCAGCTGAACCGCGAACTGGAGAAGCGCACCAATAAACGACCGATGCCGAGTGATTCCCGCGATACCGGGCAGATTGAGCAGGATTGCGATTACTGGATCGGCATCTACCGCGAAGGCGCATACGACGAAAACGCAGATCAGGCGGCTACCGAATTGCTGTTGCGCCTGAACCGTCACGGCCCGACCGGTGTTGTTTATTGCGATCAGCGCAACGGTGCGATCTACGACTGCGACCAGTCTGCTGCTGAGCAGAAGCGTCGCGCAAATGATGCCAGACCCAACAAGAAGAGGGAATTTTGATGAAAATTTACATTGCTGGGCCAATGACCGGCATTCCGAAATATAACCGTCCAGCGTTCCATTTCGAGGCGATGCGCCTGTCGTCGGAAGGGCATGTGGTGTTAAACCCCGCGACACTTCCTGATGGCCTGAGTCAGCCAGAGTACATGGATATTTGTCTCGCGATGCTCCGCTGCGCTGACGGCATTTTCCTGCTGTCCGGCTGGCAGAGCTCAGCAGGCGCAAAGGCGGAACATGCTCTGGCTCAAAAGCTGGATCTGGAAATCATTCATCAGGAGAACGCGGCATGACCAATAAAACCAAAGAACTCGTAGCTGCCGGGCATGCGCTGGCGAAAGAGCTGCATTGCGCTGAGTCTGCCGCGCTGGTGCGCGAACTGGCGACACAGCTGGATGTGCAACTATCTCGCAGTAATGCGCTGGCTGCGGAGAATGCGGGGCTGAAGGCTGCGATAAGCAGTATTCATCAAGAGCTTTGCGGTCAGGGTTTTGAGGTTGCGGGCTGGCACCTGAATGGTGATTTGCAGCCGCTCGACTCATGGTTTGAGGAAAACAATTGGAATCCAGAAACCCCGGCGACAGACGCTTTCCTGGCTGAAGTGCGGGCGCAGGGTTTGGAGCGTTTGGCGAAAGCTTGGTATGCGATTGCAAACGAAACAGCCCCAGGAATTAGCATTAGCGAGTCATCTCGTCTGAAATATCGGCAGCGCGCCGATGACGTAGCTGATTTCGCGAATGAAATTCGCAAGGAGGCCGCCCAATGAGCAACATCGACAAACGCGCATTACGTGAAGCAGCCAATGCGGCAAACGCAGCATCATGGGGGGATTGGGAGTCTTACAAGCCACACAAAGGAGCGCGGGGCTATGAGGTGAAGGTTGGCGTGAAAGCGGTAGCGCAACATTGCCTCAAGGTTGATTCAGTATTCATCGCTGCAGTAAACCCCGCCACCGTGCTGGCGCTGCTGGATGAGCTGGAAGCCGCAGAGAAGCGGATTGCTGAACTGGAGCGTAAAGAACAGCACAGTGACCGCCAGTCAGTAATTGATGCGTTGGCTAGTTCAGGTGAGGAATGGAGTGATATCGAAGAATACATGCAGAAGTGGGACGCGGAACGCGCCGCCGCAGCCGGTAAAGGAGAGCGAGCATGAAATACGAAATACCGGAATCAGAAGATATTGAATGGCAGCAGGATATGCTCCGTGAAATAGACTGCGCCCTTGACGTCTTGCGTGATGAGCATGAGCACGCAGTGGTGGTGCAGGAAATCATCAATGATATCACCGCGAGAATAGCATCACTCCGCGCGTACTCTGGATATTGAGGACTAACCCATGAGCACTATTACCAGAGAGCAGTTACACGAACGTGCGCGCGAAAAGGTTAAAAGTCTGGAGTTTGCCGTCACACAGACTGCTTTCGCTGATTCACGCGCAGAGCTTGAAGAAGAACTGGAGCTGGCGCGTATCGCGCTGGCATCGCTCGAAGCGGAGGCTGTGTGCGTCATCGACCAGTCCAATCTTGATTATCTCAAATCTGGCGCTGATGCAGACGTATGGCCGGCATCCAGAAAAGAAATGGGTGATGTGCTTCTGTATCGCTCCGCCCCGCCAGCGCCGGTATCTGTTCCTGAATGGACAAACGAGCAGTGCCTGGAGTTCCTGTCGATCGCTTTCCGGCATGCGGAAATTAAGGGCGACCTTGAGCTTGATGATATCCGCCTGGGTGTGAAGATGGTCAATGGTAGCCGCGCCGCCATGCTTCAGGGTGCAGATGGTACCCTCACCAATGAAGGTACCATACCAGTCACGCAATTTAAGCCGGTAGCAGACCTGTACGGCTTAACCTCACCAACTGGTGGTGAAACATCGTTCACTTTCGACGCTGTTGAAGCTCGTGATTTCATTGATGGCGGTTGGTCATGCCAGGAGTACGTGGAGCTTGAACGCTTTCAGGAAGCGCTAACGGACCATTCCGAGGGTGATCTCGACATGGTTCGACCGGTAATGTTTATCGACGGTAATCTCTTGCCGGGTGATGCAGAAAAGCTGAAGGCGGCGATTGAAGAATTAAACCATTCCGGTGAACCCACCATTATGATCGCTGGCGACTCTCCGGTTATTCCGGATGGTTGGGTGATGGTGCCGGTTGAGCCAACAGAAAACATGATCGTCGAAGGTTTCGAGTCTGAACCAGATGAAAGCTTCAGCGATCCGGCTGTATGGGAGGAATATCAGGCTATGAGTGGATGCCAGCAGGCTGCGCACCGGGCGAAACTGTGCTGGGCAGCGATGATAGCCGCAGCACCAAAGCCGGGTGATAGCAATGGCTAAATCTGCTGCTGAACGCAAAGCCGCGCAGCGCGCCCGGCAAGCCGCAGCTGGTGGGCGTAAATTTGAGCTCATACTTGATGCGCAGGAACTGGATATGCTGGAGCGTAATTGTGCCGCCCGCCGCCCGGGGCGAGCGCCTTATGAAATGAGCGAATACGTCGCGATGCTGATCCGCCAGGATGATGCCCGGGTGCGCGGACGCATCAAAGCCATCAGTGCGAACCGTTGCGGGAAATGTGGCGATGCGCTGCCGGTTGAGTCGTGTCCTTGCGACGGTGATTCGCAATGCTGGGTTACGCGCGGCTGGCATGAAACCAAATTAGCGGTGTGACATGTCACAATGTAATCAATGACATACAAGCCTCTTCGGAGGCTTTTTTCTTTGCTGCCAAATTGCTTTTGCCTGCATGCCCAGCCATAATATTCGTGTCAGCCTGAGAAACTGACGACCATCTGCGCCACGGAGAACACCATGGCGCTGCACCACCAGCTTAAACACAATCGCCTGACGTTATCCGACGTCAGCGATTTGTCGTATCTGTCGCTTAACCTCTTCGGGGGTGACGCGTGAGCCAACAATTCCACCTCGTTAACGAAAGCGTTAAGCAGAACGCTATCAATTACATTCGTCAGTTGCCGGTCGACAGCAAGCGCCCGCTGATTCTCGACGTCAAAGAGTCGACGCGTACCGCTATTCAAAACCGCAAGATGTGGCCGCTCCTGAAAGACCTCTCCGACCAGGTTCTCTGGTTCGGTAATAAATACGATTCCGACGACTGGAAAGACCTCATCACCGCGCTGGTGGCGAAGACCAAAAAGCAGGAACAGCGAATGGCCCCTGGCCTCGATGGCGGTGTCGTTATGTTCGGCCAGCGCACCAGCAAAATGACCATTCCCCAGATGGTCGAAGTCATCGAGACGATTTACTGGTTCGGCACCAAGCAGGGCGTCACCTTCAGCGAACAATCCCGCAATGAAATCGAGTGGGCGAAGCGTTGGGGGGAAAGCAATGCGAAATAACTCCAATCAGAGAACCTACCGCAGCAAAAAATGGCTCGCTGCTGTTGGGCAGATAGAGCAGTGCGTGCTGTGTGGTGTCTGGGGAACTCAGGTTGCCCATCGAAACGAGTCAAAAGGTATGGGGATAAAAACCGACGATTGCGCCACGGCGGCGATCTGCGTTTGCTGCCACGACAGCATCGACAACGGGAGCAAGCTATCGCGCGACGAACGTCGCCAGCTTATGGACCGCGCCATCGTTTTGACCGTTATCCAGATCGCCCGCCTTGGGCTGGTGGTGCCAGCATGAAAATTTACGATGTCACCCCGATCGGCAAACCCCGCATGACCCGCGCCGACAAATGGAAAACACGACCAGCTGTCATGCGCTATCGGGCGTTCTGCGATGAAGCTCGCCTACGAAAAATCTACCTTCCCGAGTCCGGTGCGCACATCACCTTCGTTATGCCAATGCCTCCGAGCTGGAGCAAAAAGAGGCGGGAACAGTTTAACGGCAAGCCGCACCAGTCAAAACCAGACTGCGACAACATGCTTAAAGCGCTAATGGATGCGCTTTTTGATGATGATGCCAGAGTCTGGGATTGTCGCATTACAAAGCTATGGGGCGAGAAAGGCCAGATCATCATCCGGGAGAACGCACAATGACACGCAACGACATTAACAATTATCAGAAGGCTTCTGTTGAGCGTACCAACCCGCAAAACGCCTGGGTGACGCTGGCAGCAGCACCACGCAGATCTTACCTGGGGAAATACCGCCGACTTACACCATCGCAAAGCCGTTGGGTTCGTTCGTTGCTGAACCACTGGGGCGGAATGTACGGGGGCAGCGGAACAGAGCACCTCTCTGGTGGCGGTGGTATGTGGTCAATGATATTGACCGGCTGGACTGGCGAACAGCAGGAGCGGATCGCTACTGTATTGTCTGGTCTGCGTAAAATTGGCTATACCGGCGATGCGTTGTTTGAGCAGGCGAAAGCCATCATCTGGCCGAAGAAATCACTTTCTGACCTGATTGGCAACGCCGGGGATCAGGAGGAAGCTGCATTCATGGAGGCTATCATCCTGAAGTCCTTCAAGCCGGGAAATCCAGTGTATGAGATAGGGAAGGACTATTACACCTGGCGGAAAACCATCAATGACATGGCTCGATGGATGCAGTACTACTACGCGCCGTTTCTGACCGAAAAGCAATGTATTGACCGTGTGCGCTGGTGTATTGAGTTGTTCAACTCTGCTGTCTTCTTCACGTTAAAAGATGAATTAGGCTTCGAAAATGCAAAAACTTGCGAAAAAGACTTGAAAACGAGTTTTGAAACTGCATAATTCAGATATGCTCGGACGTCAAAGGCGAAAGAGCTTACCCACCAGCGGAGATGCCTTGCGCGGAGCTGTGGGAACCACATTTAAGCCCTTGCAGAAATGCAGGGGCTTTTTTATTGGCTTAACGCCATCGGGTGAACATCGTATGCACGCGGCGATCATCTGCGCTTCTGGTCCGTCCCTTACTCCCGCTGACTGTCAAACAGCTGCGCGCTCAGGGCTTCCTGTGATAGCGATTAATTCATCATGGCGAGCTATACCGGAATGCACTCACGTTTACGCTGGCGATCTTCGCTGGTGGGATGTAAACATTCCCGCGCTTCCCTCTGGCCCCGAACGCTGGTCATGTAACCGGAGAGCACACACCCGATATGGTGTGAGCCTCTTCCCGACAGATACCAGCGGCACATTCAATTCGGGGCAGAGAGCGATCCTGTTCGCTCACTGGCTGGGCGCAAAGCGCATCATTCTGCTGGGCTTCGATTGCTCAATCTCAAACGGTAGTCACTGGCACGGCGATCATACAGCCCTCGATAACCCGACAGCGGCGAACGTAAAGCGCTGGCATGGCGAGTTTGCCCGGGTTGCGGCGCAGCTGAGTGGAAGCGTCAATATCATCAACAGCAGCCGCCAGACGGCGCTTAATTGCTTTCGTCGCTTACCTCTTGAAGCGGCGATCAGCGAGGTCACATGCTGAATCCTCCGATTTACATCGATGGCATGCTGGGAATGGGAGACACCATTTACCAGCGCGCTTTCGTCAAAAAGCTGCCTGCGGGGACATTCATTAAGACGGCATGGCCGGAACTTTACGAAGACCTGCCAGTTAAAGCAGTCCGAAGTGATACCACGCTCAGAACGCAGCGTAAAAATGAGTTTCGCAGCTCCGCAAAGTTTTATCCGCCGCCATCGCCACGCCAGACGAAGCGAATATTTTACGGTCCGGATGATCTGCGGCGCGGTTCGATATTCGATGCCATGCGCCGCCAGTTCGGCGTAACGCCAGCAGCGCTTGATTTGCCATCCTTTGGACCGGCGCAGTTTACGCACCAAAAGCCTATCGCCGTTATTCGTCCGGCAACAGTTCGTTCTGAATGGCGTAGCGACTCCCGAAACCCTGATCCCGATTACCTCCTGCGTGCATCACGAATCCTGCGGAAACATTTCTGCGTGATTAGCGTTGCTGATTTGCAGGACGGGGAAGAGTGGCTGGTGGGTGAAGAACCAGAGGCGGATCTGAAAATGCACGCTGGCGAGCTCAATATCAAAGAGCTGATGCGCCTGGTGGAGCATGCCGCTGTCGTGGTTACCCCTGTTGGCTGGGCTCTGCCCGCTGCCATTGCGTACAAAACACCTGTTTATGTTGCCGCTGGTGGGCGCGGTGGGCATAACGCCCCCGAGATAGTCACCGATCCGGCGATGGATTTATCCCGCGTTGGCTGGGCTATCCCGGACAATTATTGTCGCTGCGAAGCGTGGGATCACCATTGCGACAAACGCATCTCCAACTTTGATTCAAAATTCGAGGCCTGGCTGAATGAAGTCGTTTTATCAGGAACTGAACAGCGGGCTGGTATTCCTCCCGGAGCTGGGCATCGGTCGTTATCCGGTTCCGGCGTCACGCCCGTATGACGAGCAGTATTTTGCGAAGTATCAGCAGCTGGCCGACACCGAAACGGGCAGAGCCTTAACGCAATCCCGTATTGAGCTGGTGGCGCGCCATTTTCACGGTCCTGTTCTCGACGTTGGTATCGGTGCCGGTCAGTTCGTCTCTACCCGACCGGGAACGCTTGGGTATGACGTTAATCCGGCTGGTATCACCTGGCTGAACGAGCGGGGCGCATTCGCTGACCTCTACGCCAGTCAGTGGCGCGCGCTAACAATGTGGGATGTACTGGAGCACATCGACGAGCCGGAGCTGGCGGTACAGCAGGCTACTGAGTTCGTTTTCGTGTCGATCCCCATTTTTACCGATGCCGGAGATATTCTTCGCTCGCACCATTTCAGGAAGAACGAGCACATCTGGTATTTCACTGACGACGGTATTAAGCGCTGGTTTGCTGAGCAGGGCTTCGAATGCGTGGAACACAACAATATCGAGTGTGAGCTCGGGCGCAAAGGTGTTGGCACTTACGCTTTCAGGCGTACTTGAGTTAACCCTCATCTTGCCCGCTTTGGCGGGCCTCTTTTTCAGGCTATGGGAATCATCCTCGACGTGCTTTGTGTTAAATCCAGCCCGATAGCCTGAACCCTACACACGGAAATCATATGTCTGATCCATTAACTGTAGCTGGTGGGTTTGCTGCCGGGACTGTGGGGGTGACGCTTGCCACTCTGTTTCCCGAAGCCACTCCCGGCGTAATGCTTTTCTCTCTCGGAGGTGCTGCGCTCTATGTGTTGACGTCTGAGCCGCACCAGATATGGAAACAGGCGGTATTCGCGATTATTTCGTTTCTTGGCGGCGTCTCGTTCGCGGTGCCTATGGCGACCATCATGGCTGGCGTTATTAACTCTGCACTGAGTTTGCTGACACCACCAGTGACCATCGAAGTATCACCAAATATCGGCGCGCTGGTCGCCGCATCCATTTCGGTCGCCATCCTCCTTCGCATTTTGTCCAAATCCAAAAACGGGAGCCTTCCCGGACTGGATGGGGGTGATGAATGACATGGGATTCGCTGATGCTTCACGCAAACGCGGTGGTTTGCCTGCTGATAATGTTCCGTCTGATGTTCTTCAATAAGACGGGGAAAGCGTACCGGCTTGGCGTCTCATTGTTTGCGTACCTGATTATTCTTTCAGCCGGATATACCGCATTCCGGATTATCCATGGTGATTACGTACAGGTCGACCCTGGTGAATTCATGCTGAATGCGACTGTCTGCGTCGCGGTATGGGTGGCTGGCGGGAATCTGGCAAAATTTGTGAGAGCAACATAGATGAATCAATCTCAATTTCAAATGGCGGCTGGTATCAGCGCCGGGTTGGCTGCGCGCTGGTTTCAACCAGTAGATGCGGCGATGAAAGAATTTGGCATTACAGCACCTGCGGATCAGGCCATGTTCATCGCTCAGGTAGGTCATGAGTCAGGCGGCTTTAGCGCTGTAGTTGAAAATTTGAACTACACACCATCTGCGCTGGTGGCGACCTTCGGAAAGAGAATCACACAGCAGCAGGCTGATGCGCTTGGCAGAACAACCGAACACGCAGCCCGCCAGGATGCTATCGCCAATCTGGTGTATAGCAACCGCCTGGGTAACAAAGCGCCCGGCGACGGCTGGAAATATCGCGGCAGAGGGTTAATTCAAATCACTGGCCTCGACAATTATCGCACCTGCGGGGCGGCGCTGAAGTTAGACCTCGTTACTTCACCTGAACAGCTCGAACAGGAACTTCAGGCAGCACGCTCTGCCGCCTGGTTCTACACATCCAAAGGGTGCATGGCCTACGGTGCCGATATTACTCGTGTTACGCGCATCATTAACGGCGGCCTGAATGGCATTGATGACCGCAAGATCCGCTACAACAAAGCGCGGGCGGCGCTGCTGGTATGAAAATGAGTTATTGGGTGCTCATTGTGACGTTTATCGCCTGTATTGCTGGCGGTCTTGTCTGGTCAGCGGATCACTACCATGGAAAATTTCTGGAGGAACAGCGTCGCGCTGACAATGCAGAACAGCGTGCTGATGCCTCTGAGACCATCACCGCGAATGTCCTGCGCACCGTAGCAATAACAAACATCATTCTGGAGACAAACCAACATGCCAAGCAGCAGATCGCACTGGAGTCACAGAGAGCCGAGAACGATATCAAAGCTGCTGTTGCGGATGATGATTGTGCTGTTCGTGTTGTGCCTGCTGGCGCAGTTAAGCGGATGCACGAATACGCGAACGGTCTACGTGCCGGTTCCGGTAGTTCCGTTACCAACCAGCCTGACGGCTGAAACACCCCAGCCAGATTTACCCGACCCGTTAACGTGGGGAGCAAGCCTTAACCTGAATATAACGTTGCTGTCAGCGCTGGCGCAGTGCAACAGGGATAAGGCTGATATCAGGACTTTCGAAAACAACAGGGCAGGACAAACCGATGGCACGATTAAACGTTGAAGTTATCCCACCAGACAGCGAGGCGCTGAACGGGATTTTTGCAGAGATTGAGCGCAAATATGCGCATCAGCCGCTGACGCCAAAAGTAATTGATGAAATGCAACGTGAAGCGACGCGCCTTGTACGGCGAATGATAACCACAAAGGTTACGTTCGTCCGGGACTGACATTACAGAAGCCCTTCACTGAGGGGCTTCGATAATGGAGCACTGGAATTATTCATGAACAGACCACACCCACCAGCGCATTTTACGATGCCACCTGACCCGAAGCCGTACATCAGCATAATGCCCGCCAGTGACGTTGGCGAGTGGCTGAATCAGCACATCCTGAGCGATGAGGGTGACCTCTACAACCCTGATCACCAGCATTTGCTTGAAGCGGATTTGTGCTTTCTCTGGGCGTCGAATGCTTTCGAGAAGAAAGGGCGTTCCGTGCTTGGGCAGGCGGAAGAAGTGGCAATGCGCGCCGGAGGCTGGCAGAAAGCGCGGATGGAGCAGCAGATGTATGAATGGTTCGGCAGGGTGCCGCAGTTCATCATCACGCTGGCCGCCGATTACTGTTCGCAATGTTCCGATCTGGAATTCTGCGCACTGATAGAGCACGAGCTTTATCACATCTGCCAGGCGACAGATGAATTTGGCGCGCCGAAGTTCACGCAGGAAGGGCAGCCAAAGCTGAAGCTGCGCGGCCATGACGTGGAAGAGTTTGTGGGCGTGGTTCGCCGTTACGGTGCGAGCCGGGACGTGCAGGAAATGATTGATGCGGCGAATCAGCCAGCGGAGGTTGCTCATCTCGATATTGCCAGAGCGTGCGGGACGTGCATGCTGCGACTGGCTTAAATACTGGACTGTATAAGACGAATGGTGATTTATGGCTGCATTAAAACCTGATGTGAAAGCCTTCATCATTCAGTCGCTTGCGTGCTATGACACGCCATCGCAGGTGGTCGAGGCTGTCCAAAAAGAATTCGGGATCAAGATCACCCGCCAGCAGGCTGAATCTCACGACCCCACGAAGGCCAGCGGTAAGACGCTCGCCAAGAAGTGGATCGAGATGTTCCACGCGACGCGCGAACGGTTCCTGACCGAAACCAGCGACATTCCGATCGCGAACAAATCCTATCGCCTCCGCGTGCTTGACCGCATGGCAACCAAAACCGAGGGGATGAAAAACTTCTCCCTGACGGCGCAGCTTATCGAACAGGCCGCGAAAGAGGTTGGCGACGCTTACACCAATAAGCTGAAGGTTGAGAGCACTGGCAAGGATGGCGGCCCGATCAAGACCGAGACGACCAACCTCACCGCAGATCAGGCCGCAGAGATTTACCGCAAGATGATGGGGTGATTATGCCTCTACCGTTTGAATTCGACTTCAGGAACCCTGATTACCAGATGGTTTTTGAATGGCGGATGGAGCGCTTACAGCGCATTCGCCAGAACCCCGAAATGCTGCCAGCGCTAAAGCAGTTTTACCGCACCAACCCGGCACAGTTCATCATCGACTGGGGTATGACTACTGACCCGCGTAACATCGATTATGGCCTGCCGGTCACCATCCCTTTTCTGCTGTTCCCGAAACAGGAAGAGTGGATTCACTGGATCATGGAGCGGCGCGAACGGCTGGAGAATGGCATCACCGAAAAGAGCCGCGAAATGGGGCTCAGCTGGACGGCGATCGGCCTGGCCTGCTCGCTCTGCCTCTTCAACAAAGAGATGGTTATCGGCTTCGGCTCTCGTAAAGAGGAATACGTCGACAGCACCGGTGACCCGAAGGCGCTGTTCTGGAAGGCTCGCAAGTTCGTGGAAACGCTGCCCGTCGAGTTTCGCGGTTCGTGGGACGAGAAGAAGCACGCGCCGTACATGCGCGTTGAGTTTCCCGAGACTGGCGCGGTCATCAAAGGCGAAGCTGGCGACAATATCGGACGTGGTGACCGTACCACGCTCTACCTGGTGGATGAGGCTGCATTCCTCCAGCGCCCGCTGCTGATTGATGCGGCGCTGTCGCAAACCACCCGCTGCCGTATCGACCTGAGTTCGGTTAACGGCATGGCGAACCCGTTCGCGCAGAAGCGTCACGGCGGGAAGATACCGGTATTCACATTCCACTGGCGAAACGACCCGCGCAAGGATGAAGAGTGGTATCGCAGGGAGTGCGAGAAAATCGACAATCCGGTGGTGGTGGCGCAGGAACTTGACCTGAACTACAGCGCATCAGCGGAAGGCGTCCTGATCCCGTCCGACTGGGTACAGGCTGCCGTCGACGCGCATATCAAGCTGGGCATCCAGCCAACAGGCAAGCGACTGGGCGCGATGGACGTCGCCGACGAAGGCCGGGACAAAAACGCCTTTTCGACCCGTCACGGCTTCCTCCTGGAGAACGTGCGGGAATGGTCCGGAGTGGGCAGCGACATTTACCAGTCCGTTGAGAAGGTCTTCGGCTTTTGCGAACAGGACAACCTCGAAGAGTTTCGCTTCGACGAGGACGGTCTGGGTGCTGGCGTTCGCGGCGATGCACGCGCCATCAACGAACTGCGCAACGCTGCGCGCCGACCGTCAATACTCGCCACACCGTTTCGCGGTAGCGGCGCGGTGTTTGATCCGGACGACGAAGCGGTGCGCGGCGACAACGGACAGGCCGCCCGCCTGAACAAGGACTTCTTCGCTAACGCCAAGGCCCAGAGCTGGTGGCGGTTACGCAAGCTTTTCCAGAACACCTATCGTGCCGTGGTTGAAAAGATGGCTTACAACCCGGACGAAATCATCTCAATCAGCGGCACTATGGCGAACAAAGACAAACTCATCATCGAGCTGTCGCAGCCGACCTACTCCATTAACGGCGTGGGGAAAATCGTTGTTGATAAACAGCCTGACGGCACCAAGTCGCCGAACCTCGCCGACTCGGTGATGATCGGCTACGCGCCAATGAATTCAGCCCTGAACATCTGGGAGCTGCTAGGGAGACAGGCCTGATGGCACGAAACAAGCAAGCCTCTCAGCGAACGGCGCAGGCCACCGCTGATGGCTATGAGAACTTTGTCGCCCGCGTGGGGATGCAGACGCCTAACCAGCATTCAGCATCAACCTACCGGGCGAACTTCACCAGCCGTAACCGCATGTTGGTGGAATGGTCATATCGCGGATCGTGGGTTATTGGCGAAGCGGTCGACGCTATCCCGGACGATATGACCCGGAAAGGCATTCGCATCACTTCGGAGATTGACGCGAAAGACCGTGGCACCCTCGAAGCGCAGCTGGATGAGTTGCAGATCTGGGATGCGCTGAACGACGTGCTGAAATGGTCGCGTCTCTACGGCGGCGCGGTCGGCTTCATCATGATTGAGGGGCAGGCACCAATGACCCCGTTGCGGCTCGAAACCATTGGAGAAGGCAAGTTTAAGGGCATTCTCCCGCTCGACCGCTGGATGATTAACCCGGTCCTGACCCGCCGCATTAAAGAGATGGGGCCAGATCTCGGCAAACCTGAGTTTTACGACGTGGTGACCACTGCAACGGGCATCCCGGCCTGGCGCATCCATCACAGCCGCCTGATTCGCTTCGACGGGGTGACGCTGCCATTCCAGCAGAAGATGACCGAAAACGAATGGGGAATGTCGGTTGTAGAGCGTATCTGGGATCGGCTTACTGCGTTCGACAGCGCCACTGTCGGCGCGGCGCAGCTGGTCTACAAAGCGCATCTGCGCACCTACAGCGTGGAGAAGCTGCGCGAGCTTATCGCGCTTGGCGGCCCGGCGTTCGAGGCGCTGCTGAAGAACATCGACCTGATCCGCCAGTTCCAGAGCAATGAAGGTATGACGCTCATGGACTCGCGGGATAAGTTCGAAACCCACCAGTACAGCTTCAGCGGTCTGGATGACATTCTTTCGCAGTTCGCTGAGCAGATCAGCGGTGCCGTTGGTATCCCGCTGGTGCGCCTGTTCGGTCAATCCCCGAAAGGCTTCTCTACTGGTGACGCAGACCTCGCCAACTATTACGACCGGGTGAGCTCATTGCAGGAGCGCCGCTTACGGCTGCCGATGCGCCGGATACTGGACATTATGCACCGCTCGGAACTCGGTAAGCCGCTGCCGGACGATTTCACGTTTGAGTTTAACCCGCTATGGCAAATGTCTGACGTTGACCGCTCAACGGTGGCCGTAAACACCACCAACGCGATCAGCACCGCGCTGGGCGACGGATTGATGACGCGTAAGGCGGCGATGACCGACCTGCGCGAAAACTCTGACGTCACCGGTATCGGGGCATCCATTACCGACGAGGATATCGAGAATGCCGAAGACGAAGCGCCGCCAGGCATCGGCGAACTTGGCGATAAACCGCCAGAGTCGCCAGGCGGAGATCCGATATCGAACGAGCCTACGGCAGATAGCGCGGGCGGTCGGGGATATCGTAAATGGGCGCTACGATGGTTCAAACGATAGCGTTACCGAAATAATGGATGCGCTGGAGCGCTACAGCGAAATCATCACCCCCTGGGCGACGAAGGTTGCTGAGAACTTTACCGCCGACATTGCGCGCCAGAATGAAAAGCAGTGGCGTCAGCACAGCCGGAACATCAGCGCAGAGCTGCGCAACATGGTCGACCGCGCCCCGGTAGGCCAGGTGATGAAATCCATCGTCGCCGAGCAAATTAAGTACATCAAGTCACTGCCTCTTGAGGCCGCCGATCGGGTGTATGACATTCAGAACAAAGCCATCGAGGCCGTTGTGACTGGTGGCCGCGCTGAACCATTCGCGAAAGAGATAGCTGCGTCCGGTGACGTGTCACGCTCACGAGCGAACCTTATCGCCCGTACCGAGCTTGGGCGTGCAACCGGCGCGCTCGATCAGGCGCGTGCGCTGTCAATTGGTTCGAATGGTTATATCTGGCGTACAGCCGAAGATGGCGATGTCCGGCACTCTCATCGTGAGATGGAGGGCAAGTTTGTCGAATGGGGCCGACCTCCAACGCTTGACGGCATGACCGGTCATGCTGGCGAGCTCCCGAACTGCCGCTGTTATAAAGAGATCGTCTTCCCCAACCCTCATTCTTATCTCGCCTGAATCGCAGGTAAACCATGAAATATTTTTTCAATACCCGGCTGGGGGAAACCCGCTATCAGCTGGCTGACGGCTCTCTGTTGTGCAAAGACGTGCCGATAGGTCGAACGGGTAAACAGCTCTACGGCGCTGCCGATCTGCCAAACCTCAAACCCGACAAGCTCGGTGAGATAGTCGTAACGCGCTCTCCTGAGCAGGTATTCCATCCGGCCACGCTCGCCTCATTCGAAGGGATGAGCATCACGATCCTGCATCCTGAAGATGAAAACGGGAATGTGCGGCTGGTTAATCCCGAGAACTGGAAAGAGCTTGCTGTCGGGCATCTTCAGAACGTGCGGCGCGGGACTGGTGACCAGTCTGATTTGATGCTGGCTGACCTTATCGTCAAAGACGAAAGCGCCATTCAGCTTATCGAAGATGGCCTGCGCGAAGTGTCGTGTGGCTATGACGCGGAGTACGAGCAGGCCGAGCCAGGTAAAGCCGAGCAGGTCGATATTACCGGAAACCATGTGGCTCTTGTCCCTAAAGGCAGAGCCGGAAATCGTTGTGCAATTGGAGACAGAGACACAATGGCAAATCAAAAGAAAAGCTGGTGGACCCGCATGCGCACGGCCATCAAAACGGGTGACGCTGACACCATGAACGAACTGCTGGACTCTGCGCCAGCGGCGGTAACGGGTGACGAGGGGGATCTGCCCAGCGGCGTTAACCTCAACATTAACCTTTCACCGCAGCAACCATTGCCGGACAAAAAACCGGAGATGGGCGGAGAGCCAACCGGCGACGGCGAGGACGATATCAAAACCTTGCTCAAAGCCCTGCTGGCTAAGCTGGAAGGAAACGCGACGGGCGATAACGACAATAAGCCTGACGATAAAGACAAAAAAGAGCCGACCGGCGACGGCGAGGACGACGAAGAGGAAACCACGATTACCGGTGACTCTGCCTATCGTGCCGAGGTTATCGTCCCGGGTATCGATCTGAGCCGTAAGGTGAAACCGACCGCGTTCAAACGTGATGTGCTGGCTGCCGCTGACAAAACACTGGTTCGCCAGGTTGTCGGTGATGCGGATATCCGTAAATTGCCCAAGCAATCGGTCGATATGGCGTTTAACGCTGTGTCTGAGATTGCCAAAGGGCGAAACACCCGCAGCACCACGGGCGATGCACAACGTCCAAATATGGGCATGACCAGCATCGCTTCCCTGAACAAACAAAACGCCGACTTCTGGTCTAACCGCAAAGGATAATCCAATGACTGCATATCTGTACCGGATGCCTGTTGGCATTGCCGGGGCTATCTCTCGCCCGCAGGATTTAACCGTCGAACCGGTGATCCTTAAATCCGATAACGCCTTCGCTGCCTATGGTCTGGCTGGCAAATACGACGCTGACGGCTTTTTCGTGCCGCTGGCGGACGGTGACACCGCCGACAAGGTGAAGGGTATCTACGTTCGTCCGTATCCGACCACATCGCAACCAGACATGGTTCGCCAGGTGGGGACGGATAAGAACTTCCCGGGCGACGCCATGAAGCGTGGCTACATGACCGTTAACCTCGGATCTGGCTTCGATGCCAGCACTATCAAAAAAGGCGCGCCTGTCTACGTGGTTGTTTCGCTCGACTCAACCATTGACGTGCCGCTGGGCGGCTTCATGTCCACGTCCGTCAGTGGCAAAAACGTGGCGCTGACCAACGCCGAATTCACAGGGGCCGGTGACGCTAACGGCAATGCAGAAATCTCCTGGAAGATTTAAGGAACAGACGAATGATTACTTTTGATCAGGCAACCGTTGATAGCTCTGGTGCCTTTCTCATCGGGGAGCTGGAGCGACTCGACCAGACGCTGAACCTGCCGCTGGTGGGTTACACCTGGACCCGCGACATTCAACTGCGTGAAGACGTTTCTATCGCAGATGACATTTCCAGCTGGACTAACACCAGCTTTGGCGCTGCGGGTACTGGCGCAAATCCTAACGGTAAAAACTGGGTAGGCAAAGACTCCACCGCTATTGCTGGCGTGAACGTTGATATCGGCAAAGACGGCAATCCTCTGAACCTCTGGGGTATGGAACTGGGCTGGACCGTTGTAGAGCTGGCAGCAGCTCAGCAGGTAGGTCGCCCGATTGATACCCAGAAGTACGACGGGATGCAGCTCAAATGGCAGATGGACAACGACGAGCAGGTTTACATCGGCGATGATGCGCTCGGCCTGAAAGGGCTGGCAAACCTTGTCGGTGTGACGCTGAACAACGCGCCGAAGACCTGGGCGAACTCCACCAACGACGAGATCCTCGATAGCGTGAACAGCATTCTGTCGAATGCATGGGCAGCATCCGGTTATTCCGTCGTGCCTTCTGATCTGCGCATTCCGCCAGAGCAGTATTCACTGCTGGCGAGCCGTAAGGTTTCCGAAGCGGGTAACCAGTCACTGCTGACCTATCTGGCCGTGAACACTATCGCTTTCCACCAGAACGGCGTTCCGCTGGAAATCAAAGCGGTCAAATGGCTCAAAGGGCGCGGGGTTGGCGGTAAAGACCGTATGGTCGCCTACACCAACGACAAGAAATATGTGCGCTATCCGCTGGTGCCGTTGCAGAGCGTTCCTATCCAGTATCGCGGTCTGTACCAGATTGCGACCTACTACGGCAAGCTCGGTGCGGTTGAGCCAGTGTACAAAGAAACCCTGTCCTACGTGGACGGTATCTGATAACCAGAACGGCCCCGAAAGGGGCCAGAAGGAAAATGAAAATGGCGAAAGAAAAGCTGGTTACCATCCATGTTCACACCCCGTTTACGCTGACGCTCGGCGATCAGTCAAAACAGGAGTTTGGCCGGGGACGGCATAACGTGCCGGAAGAGGTTGCGTCGCACTGGTTCACCCAGGCGCACTCTGAGCTTTCCGAAAGCGTGATTAGCGACACCGATGATCTGCAACCCATTATCGACAGCCTGCAAGCGCAGATTGCCGACAAAGATAAGCAGATTGTCGATAAAGATCAGCTGATTGCCGATCTGAAAGAAGCGCTGCTCAAGCTGCAAGAGCAGAACGACGGCCTGCAAGCGCAGATTGCTGCCGCCCAGACTGGCGGTAATGGGGCGAAAGATGCCAAAGAATCAAAGTCTGCCAACAGTAAGTGATTTTCGCCGCGACTTCCCGCAGTTTGCTGACCCTGCCAAATATCCCGAAGCGCAAATCCAGCTTCGTCTGAATCTGGCCGATGTGCTGCTGAGCGAAAACGTCACCGGCAAAGAGTTGTTTCCGTACTTTGCCGAGTTGTTCGTGGCTCACTACATGACGCTATGGGCGGCAGATAGCCGGGCAATGCTGGTTGGCGGCCCTGGCGGTTCAACCAATGGTGTTCAATCCTCCAAGTCCGTTGACAAGGTAAGCGTCAGCTATGACACCAGCGCGACGCTAAACCCTGACGCAGGCTTCTGGAATAACACCCGATATGGCGCTGAATTTTATCAGCTGATCACGATGTTCGGTGCGGGCGGTCGCCAGCTATGAGTTTTAAAAGCGGTGTAACAACGAGGGTGGATAACGCTCAGGCCATCCTGGATGCGCTCAAATCCATCAGTAAAAAAGAAGTGCTGGTGGGCATCCCGGAAGAAGACAGCGAGCGTGAAGATGTTCCGTTTGGTAATGCGGGGATCGGCTACGTCAATGAATACGGCTCACCGGCGCAAAACATCCCCCCACGACCACACCTGATCCCCGGTGTTAAATCGGTAGAAGAACAGACAGTGCCGCAGCTAAAAGCAGCGGCGCAGGCTGCGCTTGATGGTAATGCGGCGGGGGCGGAAAGAGCGCTCAACCGCGCCGGAACGCTGGCCGCTAATGGCGTCAGGCGGTACATGACCATTACCGGCTTTACACCGCTTGCTGATAGCACCGTTGAAGCTCGCGCGCGTCGAGGGCGTAAAGGGGCGAAAGCGGAGCTTGCCCGACGCGCTGCTGGCGAGTCTCCCGGAACCGAACTGGTGAAACCGCTAATCGACACCGGGCAATATCGCAGAGCCATTACCCATGTTGTGAGGGATAAAGATGCCGACTCTTGATGTAACAGACGTGCTTTTTGACCCCGATTTTTGCGACTTTAACCTGTGGGTAACACGTCGCGCGCAAACGGTGGACGAGGACGGGATCGGCAGCGACAGCGAAGTTAAAACGCAGTTTGCAGGGGTTGTTACCGTTGACCGCTCCCTTGAAAACCGCCGCATGCAGGCCGGGCAGGTTATCAGCGGGGCGATTTTAATCGTGACGACTGAGCGACTCACGCAGGGGCAGACTGGCCGTGATGCCGATATCGTGACGTATCAGAACCGGGATTATCGTGTGACGTTCGTCGACCCGTATACCGCTTACGGTGCTGGCTTCGTCCAGGCACATTGCGAACTGTTGCCGTTTGATGGGGGTACTCCCGTTGAGCAATAACACCAGCACAGAGCGCGGCTGGCTGACACCCACCAGCGGCGATCCGGATTATGACGAAGCACTCGACAGGCTGTTAAGCCAGTGGATGCGCAACGTTTCCGGCTTGCCTGCTGGGATGGTTCGCCCGCGCTGGCAGAAAGATCAGCCGCCACTGCTGCCAGTTGAAACGAACTGGTGCGCGTTTGGCATCATCGAATGGCCCATTGATAACAGCCCCGCATTCACTCAACAGACCGATACCGGAACACAGCTCTGGCGGCATGAGGATTTTGTCGCTATGGCGTCGTTCTACGGCCCGGGGGGGATGCAAATTGCTTCGCGATTCCGTGACGGAATATCGGTTGAGCAAAACAACGCCGAGCTGAACCAGTCGGATCTCTCGCTCGTTGACTATGGCGATATTGTCCCTTTCCCCGAGCTTATTAACCAACAGTGGGTGCGCCGTTACGACATGAAAGTGCGGCTGCGCCGGAAAGTGGTTCGAGAGTACAACATCCTGGCGCTGCAAGATGCGCCCGTTTCATTCTTCGGAGAGTAAATTATGCCGCAGGGATTACCTGTATCTAACGTCGTTAATGTCGACGTGATCATTGGGCCGCGTGCGGCTACTGGTCGAAACTTTGGTTCGCTGCTCATTCTCGGGAGCTCAACGGTTATCCCGGTTTCTGAGCGCATTCGCCTCTACTCATCCCCGGAAGATATCGGCACAGATTTCGGCGTGGATAGCCCGGAATATGAAGCCGCTACGGTGTATTTCTCACAGTCACCGAAACCTCAGCAGGTGTATGTCGGTCGCTGGGCTAAAACGCTGGTATCGGCTGAAAGCGGTTCGACGGAAACGCTGCTGCAGGCGGTGAACGCCGTTCTGAATTACACGAACTGGTACGGTCTAGCCGTGGCTGACGATGAAGATATCGACGATGCCGACTGGCTGAGCGTGGCCGCTGCGATCGAGGCCTCCAGTCTCAGCCGAATTCTGGCGATTACCACTGCAGAGCCTGAGACGGTAAACGCGACCTCCACTACCGACCTGGCTTATAAGCTGAAGGCGGCAAAATACGCTCGCACGTTTGTGCAATATTCCACCAGCAGCAAGTACGCCGCACTGTCTGCATTTGGTCGCGCGTTCACGGTGAATTTCAACGGCAGCAACACCACCATTACCCTGAAATTCGAGCAGGAGCCGGGGATCACCTATGAAACCCTGACCACCAATCAGGCGGCGGCGCTGGATGCCAAAAACTGCAACGTATTTGTGTACTACCAGAACGATACGGCCATCCTGCAGCAGGGCGTCATGTCCAGCGGTGATTTCTTCGACGAACGCCACGGGCTCGACTGGCTGCAGAACTACGTTCAGACCAACCTGTACAACCTGCTCTATACCAGCACAACCAAAGTCCCACAGACCGATGCTGGCGTTACGCGTTTGCTTTCCAATGTTGAGCAGTCGATGGATCAGTCCGTCACGAACGGGCTGGTGGCTGCTGGCGTATGGAACGGTGGCCCGATTGGGCAGCTGGATTCCGGCGACACGCTGACAAAAGGCTATTACGTCTACGCGCAGCCGATTTCCGAGCAGGCGCAGGCAGACCGTGAAGCACGTAAGGCACCGGTTATTCAGGTGGCCTGTAAGCTGGCGGGTGCGGTTCATTTCGCTGATGTGCAGATCAACGTCGTTCGCTAAGGAGAACATGAATGGCTACTTATTCTTTTATGGACGTCACGGCGTCCCTCTCCGGCCCGACCGGCGAGATTGATCTGGGCTACGGTTCCGCCAGTTCAGAGGAGGGGATCACCGTTGCAATGGGCGGCCCCAAAAATACCATGACCATCGGCGCTGATGGCGAAGTGATGCACAGCCTGCACGCGGATAAAAGCGGCACGGTAACTGTCAACCTGCTGAAGACCTCACCGACAAACAAAAAGCTGTCGCTGGCGTACAACGCGCAGAGTCAGTCCTCAGGTACCTGGGGAAACAACGTCATTGTGATCCGAAACAAGGTGAGTGGAGACATCATCACGGCGCGCAGCGTGGCGTTCCAGAAACAGCCGGATAACGCCAACGCTAAAGCCGGTAATACGATGCCCTGGGTGTTTGACTGCGGCAAAATCGACCAGGTTCTCGGAGAGTTTTAACAGATGGAATGCTCAATCAAAGGCCACGATTACCGCGTGGCAAAACTCAGCGTTTTTGATCAGCTGAAAGTGACCCGCAAACTGCTGCCGGTGCTGGCGGGCATGATGTCAGATTTCGGGAGCATTCGCTCCCTTCTGCCTGCTGATGGCAAAATCGACACCGTGAAATTCGATCAGCTGAAACCGGTGTTTGAAACCCTGCTCCCGCGTATCGCTGAGGAACTGTCTTCCCTGACCGAAGAAGACACCAACGCGATTATTCATCCGTGCCTGGCCGTGGTATCACGCAAGCACATGGACGGATGGACGCCGGTATTCAACAGCGGTCAGCTGATGTTCGATGATATCGACCTGCTGACCATGCTGCAGCTGGTGGCGCGGGTGGTCGCCGATTCGCTGGGAAATTTTTTGCCCGTGAGCCCTACCAGCGCGACGCCGGGCCAGCCTCAGGGTTAACCCTCAACAGCCTGCCTGACGGGCTGTCTTATCTCCTTGACCCGGTTGACGCCGGGTTAATCCCTTATTACGCGCTGAAGGATGGATCAGTTGATCTGTGCGATATCGCGCTGATGAATGACCACCTGGCCGTTAAGGCAGACAACCAGCGCCGTATTGAGAAATGGAGAGAGGATAATGAACGCTGAGACTATTAAAGATTTCCTCGTCTCGCTCGGTTTCGATATCGACGAAGCGGGTGCGTCAAAATTCGACTCAGTTCTCGCCGGTACGACCGCAAACGCCATCAAAATGGGGTTGGCCGTCGAAGGTGCCGCGCTTACCGTGGTGGCCTTTACGGCTAAGATCGCCTCCGGTCTGGATAATCTCTACTGGGCGTCACAGCGCACCGGCGCGACGGTTCAGGGGATTCAGTCTATTGGCTATGCGGTTTCGCAGGTGGGCGGCAGCGTGGACGCGGCGCGCACCTCTCTGGAAAGCCTCTCCCGGTTTGTTCGTAACAATCCCGGCGCGGAAGGCTTCCTGAATCGCCTGGGCGTACAGACCCGTGACGCCAGCGGCAACATGCGCGACATGGCCGCTATCTTTACGGGAGTCGGCCAGAAGCTCAGCAGCATGCCGTATTACCGGGCTAACCAGTATGCGCAGATGCTGGGCATTGACGAAAATACCCTAATGGCGATGCGCCGGGGGTTGGGGGGATTCTCCGGGCAGTACAGTGCGATGGCGAAGGCCATCGGTTACAACTCTCAACAGGCCGCTGTTTCCTCCAACAAATTCATGACCTCCCTGCGCGAGTTCGGCGCGATGGCAGGCATGGCCCGTGACAAAATCGGCTCTAATCTTGCTGGTGGTCTGGCGGGTTCGCTGGACACGCTGCGCCGCCACATCCTGGATAACTTCCCGCGCATCGAGCAGACCCTGACGAAAGCCATAAAAGGCATTCTGGCGCTCGGGGACATTATAGGGCGGCTGTTCTTCCGGCTTATTGAGGGGGCATCCAGCCTTATCACCTGGTGGCAATCGCTGGATAAGCAAACGCGAGAGCTAATCTCGTTGTTCGGCGCGCTGACGATTGCGCTGCGCATTCTGAACAGTACGTTCTGGATGTCGCCGATTGGCCTCATTACCGCGCTGGCGGCGGGGATAGCCCTTCTGTGGGAGGACTATCAGACCTGGAAGGAAGGCGGGGACAGCCTGATTGACTGGGGCAAGTGGAAGCCGGAAGTCGACGCCGCGCTGAAGATGGTTCGTGACCTTAAAACGACCGTTAACGAACTGGCGAAAGCGCTGGCGAAACTGCTCAACATTGACCCTAAATCATGGTCCCTGAAGTGGGATTTCAGCAACTTCATCGACCAGATGGGCGAGTTCAGCAGGATGCTGAATATGATCGCCGACCTGCTGAACGCCATTAAAGACGGTCGCTGGGCTGATGCGGCCAGTGTTGGTAAGCAGCTCCTGAATCAGGGGAGCGATAAACCGTCAGCAATGCCTGAAGTGACGGATAGCGCTAACCAGACGGCGGAATGGTTTAACGACAATCTGGGGTTCGATCCGCGAAATGTGGGTAAAACCGTCAAAGGCTGGCTGTTTGGTAGCGAGGCTGGAGAGGCCCGCGGCATTCATGAGGACAAGCGTGATCCGCAAATTGATGAGCTGAACGGCACACAGGAAAAATCACGGAAAGAGGCTGCTGAATATCACGGCCGTAGTACCGGCGTGCTCGGCAAAATTGCAGAGGGTATTAAACAAATTGCTGATGGTATGTTCCCGACTGCAGAGGCGGCAGCATTCACCCCCACAGATGCGAGTGGCTTACCTCTTTCAGGGGTTAAGCAGCCGCAGCCTACAAAAGCAGGCTCTGAGCTGCTGGGATGGATGCAACCGATGCTCACCAGCCTGGAAAAGCTCTACCGGCTTCCGGAAGGTTTGCTGCGTAGTGTGGCCATAACAGAATCGGGCGGTAATCAGTTTGCTGTTTCAGGGGCTGGCGCTAAAGGGCTGTTTCAGTTTATGGACGGTACCGCGCGTGACATGGGACTGCGCGGGAACGACGTATTCAATCCTGAAAAGGCCGCTCAGGCAGCCGCTAAATATCTCTCACAGCTGCTGCAGGCGAACGGCGGAGACCTTAGCAAGGCGCTGGCCTCTTATAACTGGGGGATCGGGAATGTGCAGAAACATGGCATGGCCCTGATGCCGCAGGAAACCCGCAACTACATTCCTAAGGTGTTGAGTAACATGCCCGGAAAGGGTGCGCAGGTACAGCAGCAGAACACCTATCACATTTACGGTGGTGGTGATCCGCGTTCTGTTGGTACCGAGGTCGAGCGTCGACAGCAGTCGGCAAACGCCCAGGTTATGCGCGGTAATCAAACGAAGGTGGGCTAATGGATATTCTCTCAACTCTCTTTCAACAGCAGACCCGGAAAATAGGGATGATTGTCCCCAGCGTGGTTGTTTCTGAGAAACATACCGACACGCTGGAGATAACCGAGCACCCTGTCGAGGTCGGGGCCGCCATCGCCGACCATGCCTACAAAAAACCGTCTGAAGTGGTGATGGAGGTCGGTTTCGCTGGTGGGGGATCGTTGCTGGACTTTGCCAGTAACCTGACGGCCACCAGTCTTCTCGGGCTGAGTCCCCAGCAGACGTATCAGGAGATACTTGACCTGCAGGCGAGCCGTATTCCTTTCGACGTGGTAACCGGTAAACGGCTGTACAGCAACATGCTGATCCGCGCGCTGGAAGTGACGACAGACAAGACAACCGAAAACGTCCTGTCTGCCGTTCTCACCCTGAGGGAGGTTCTTATCTCGCAGACGCAGCAGATCACCGTCGCGGATAAAACCAACATGAAGGACGGGGCCAGCACGTCGGCGGTGCTGAATACCGGCAACAAAACCACAAAGCCGCCAAATACCTCGCTGCTGAAAAGCATTACGGGTAACGCGGCGTCATTACTGGGGCTTGGCTAATGGCAATTCAGGAAATCCCGCTTACAGCGGATAACCAGCAATTCAGCATCATCCTGGCGGGGACCACCTGGCGGATTAGCATCATATGGCGCGATCTGTACTGGATTATGGACCTGCAGAACGACAGAGGGGAGCCGGTAATCTCGGGTATTCCTCTCGTCACGGGGGCTGACCTGCTGGCGCAGTACGCCTATATGGGCCTCGGATTTAAGCTGGTGGTGGTCTGTGACGACAGTACACAGGATTATCCGACGAAAACCGACCTGGGCGGCCGCAGTCATTTACTGGTATCAACGGAGTAAGCATGTCACAGAACTGGATGAGACATTTCGAGTTGCAGCTCCTGGACGAGAACGGGCAGGGGATTGAGCTCAGCGATTTTAAAGTGACCTTTACGATCGACTGGTTCAACATCAGCAGCGCGTCACGGGTGGGGACGTTCAAAATTTACAACCTGTCTGCAGATACCTCCAACCGTATAACCGGCAAAGAGTTTTCGAAAGTTCGGCTGATTGCCGGTTACGACGGTATCGCGCCGGAGGTATCGGCAAGCGATGTCGGGACCGTGCGCGAAGTCGACGCGGCGGACGTGGGACAGAGTGATGGCCGCAACTATGGACTTATTTTCAGCGGTGAAATTCGCTACTCGGTCACCGGTAAAGACAGTCCTATTGATTCCTACGTCCTGATTCAGGCAGCCGATACGGATCTGGCTTTTGCCACCAGCATAACCTCGCAGACGCTGGCGGCCGGTTATACGGTCGCTGACGTGAACCGCGCGCTAATGAAAGACTTCGAGGCCAAAGGTGCTACCGAAGGTCTGACGCCTGAAATGCCTGCTACCGTCTTCCCCCGGGGCCGGGTGCTGTTCGGCATGACACGGCATCTTATGGATAACGTGGCCGGACAATGTGGGGCAACATGGCAATTCGTGGACGGTCAGCGCCAAATGGTGGCGAATAACGAGTATGTTCACGACGCGATTGTGCTCAACAGCGCCACCGGGCTGATCGGCATGCCGCAGCAGACCATCGGCAACGGCGTAAACGTCCGCGCGCTGATTAACCCGAACATCCGGGTTAACGGGCTCATTCAGCTGGATCAGGCTTCCGTGTATCGCACCGCACTGTCGAACAACGATATCGCTATGGCCGGTGGGCAGATCACCGACCAGAACACGGACGGAAATATCACGCTCAGCGGCACCACGGCGCAGCCTGCCAGCATCGCAACGGATGGCGTTTATATTGTGCGCGGGATTATGTACACTGGCGACACAAGGGGCCAGGCGTGGTACATGGATATGATGTGCGAAGCGCGTGGCGCGGCGGACCTCCGTTCGTCGTCGTCTTTACAGCGGGAAGGATAAGAATGAAAAAGTTGATTGTTATCGGACTCTGTTTCCTGCCTGGGTTAGCTTTTGCTGCAAATCCCGGCGGCATCACATTGCAATGTGGTGGTTACAAATTGGAGTTGGTTCCTGACTCATTGTTCAGGATTAATGGTGAGACTGTTACCTCCCAGAAAATCAAAACTCTCGGTAATGGAAACGGTATGAAGGCAGACATGGGGCTTATGCCTGCTAAAGATGGCAACAATTATGGCTTTGAATACATTCGCCGTCCGGGTACCGAAACGCGATTCCTGAATGTCCAACTGCTGCAGAACAGCATGGACGCGCCAAAAATCATTGGTTCTTTCCCGTGTAAGAAGGTCGCTGATTAATTAACGGTGGTTGTGATGAATAAAGTTACCTGCGATACAGTGCAAATTTGCGATGGAATCCATTGTAAAGATTGTGGCTGGCCCATTATTCATGCATGCGTAAATTGGGATTCAGATATTTTTCCAACCGCCGAACATCTGAAGAATCATCCAGATGATGGGTTCGCTGATTGGTGGGGGTATTGTTCAAACAAAGCCTGTAAAAACCACCATGGTGAATCATGGGGGCAAACTGGACTTAGCTTTTCTGAGCCTGATTAAAATAACCTTCTTAAACAGACCCGCCACCCGGCGGGTTTTTTGCTTTCTGGAGCCAACCAAATGGCCGTATCTGACCAGACCCGCAGCGGCGACCTTGCCGAAACATTCAAATCTGAGCGGGAAACCACAAAAAACCAGATCCGCGTCGCTTTGCCTGGCATCGTCCAGTCATTCGATCCTGACGCGGTGACGGCGGTTGTGCAGCCTGCTATCCGTTCGGTTGAAACTGATAACGACGGGAACCGTATTACCAAAAATTACCCGCTGCTGGTGGATGTGCCAGTGGTGTTTCCGCGCGGCGGCGGCTGCACGCTAACGTTCCCGGTGAAAGCCGGTGATGAATGCCTGGTGATTTTCGCCGATCGCTGCATCGATTTCTGGTGGCAGAACGGCGGGGTACAGGAGCCTGTCGACGACCGGGTGCATGATTTATCGGATGCTTTCTGTATCGTCGGGCCGCAGTCTCAGGCGCAGAAAATAAGCGGAATAAGCACCAGTGGCGCGCAGCTACGTACTGATGATGGCGCTGCATTTGTGGAAGTGGCCGCAGGACATAACATCACGGTAAAAACCCCCGGCGCGCTGACGGCGACAGCAGAAGGAGGAACCACGATCACATCACCCACCATCACGCTAAACGGTAACGTGACAATAAACGGGAATCTCTCTCAGGGCATGGGCGAAGGAGGCGGTACCGCGACGATGCTAGGCCCTGTCACGGTGACTAACGATGTAAAAGCTGGTGGTAAGAGCCTGATGACGCATACGCACGGCGGTGTACAGACCGGTGGCGGTAATACAGGAGCGCCTAACTGATGCGATACAGACGTGAAGATGCCGACGGTGATTACACCTTTGGCAGCGGCGATGATACCTGGCTGATTAACTCTCCGGAGGCAGTGGAGCAGGCCGTGAAAACGCGATTCGAATTATGGTACGGGCAATGGTTCCTCGACACCACCGAAGGGACACCGTGGATTCAGTCCGTACTCGGTAAGCAGAAGCCGGAAACCTATAACCTGGCGATCCGTAAGCGCATCCTCGAAACGCGGGGCGTTAAATCCATCCTCTCTTTCAATACGACAGTGAACACGACGACGCGCCGCGTCCAGTTCTTCGCTGAAATCGACACCATCTACGGAACAACGACAGTAACCAGCGAGGCATAAATGGCCCTCAATTTGGACACACTCGGCTTATCGGCAACGGTAACCGCTGAGGGGATCAGTGCGCCTGATTATCAGACGATACTCGATACCCTGACGAGCTATTTCCAGCAGATTTATGGCAGTGACGCTTATCTGGAGCCGGACAGCAAAGACGGCCAGATGGTGGCGCTGGTGGCGCTGGCTATTCACGATGCCAATAACACGGCCATCTCAGTTTATAACTGCTTTTCACCAGCAACAGGTTACGGCGCCGCGCTGACCAGTAACGTAAAAATTAACGGTATCGCGCGCCGGGGGGCAACGAACTCTACGGTGGATCTGGTTTTGACCGGTACGGCCGGGACGTCCATCACAAACGGTACTGTGAAAGACACGAATAACGTGATCTGGCGGCTTCCTGCCTCGGTGACGATCGGTGTCGGCGGTACCGTGACGGTAACTGCAACCTGTTCAAACAGCGGAGCGGTTGCGGCGCTGGCCGGGACGATTACCACTATCAACACGCCGACCCGTGGCTGGGCATCTGTAACCAACCCGGCGGCGGCCACCGTAGGCACACCGGCTGAAACCGACGCAGAGTTACGTATCAGGCAGGGGCAAAGCGTCGCTCTGCCGTCACTCACACCGTTTGAAGGTGTCGACGGTGCGATCGCCAACGTTGCAGGCGTGACACGTCACAAGCTCTACGAGAATGATACTGGTGCAACCGACAGCAACGGGCTGCCTCCTCATTCCATTTCCGCCATCGTCGATGGCGGGGATGTTACCGAAATAGCCAAGACAATCAGGGGAAACAAAGGGCAGGGAACAGCCACCTATGGGACGACATCTGTCACGGTACCGGACACCTACGGCAATCCACACGTGATCAGCTTTTCTCGGTCTACTGATGTGCCAATTTATGGACATATCACCCTGAAGGCATTCACCGGCTACACGTCGCAAATTGGCGTACAGATTCAGCAGGCCGTCGCGGATTACATCAACGGGCTGACCATCGGCGATGATGTGCTGCTGAGCAGGATTTATTCTCCGGCGAACCTCGGCGTAGTGAGTGGCGGCAATGCGCGCTATTACGACATACAGGAGCTGCTGATTGGCAAATCAGCCGGTAGCGTCGCGGCGGCAAACATCATCATCGCCTACAACGAATCCGCGTCGTGTAAACCCGAAAACATTGTTCTAACGGTGACGTCATGAGCAAGTACACGGACTTAATCACCAACTATCACGCCACGAAGCCGAAATTTTTTGATCACGTAGACCTGAGCACGCGGCCATTGATTGATATCACTTCCGCCACTCGGGGACTGGTAAGCGCTTTCGATATTGATACCGCTGTCGGCATCCAGCTCGATACGCTCGGCCTCTGGATTGGTCGCAGTCGCATCGTCAGTCAGCCGATAAGCGGGGTGTATTTTAGCTGGGACACTGACGGACTCGGATATGACCAGGGCGTATGGCAAGGCCCGTATGATCCAGATGCAGGCTATACAACGCTGAGCGATACAACCTATCGCATCGTTCTTAAGGCAAAAATCGCCATCAACAACTGGGACGGCCGCAATGATTCGCTGCCTCCCATCCTTGACGCTGCAACTGCAGGCTCTGGCCTGAAGATGCAAATCGTTGACAACCAGGACATGACGATCTCGGTCTGGGTATTTCCCGAGACTGATATTTCAAATGTGTCTCTCGAACTGATCGCCGCTATCAAACAGGGCTATCTCACCGTTAAAGCAGCTGGCGTATGGGCCGGTGACGTGGAAACGCCTTCGGTAGAAACACCGTCAGAAGGCTCAAAATTCTTTGGTTTCGACATGGAAAACGAATATATCGCCGGATTTGATGATGGCGCATGGGGGAAATTACTGTAATGGCTAAAAATGACTTTAAACCATTCGCGACGGCAGCGAATGCTAACGTGATGTCCCAGGCTGACTGGGAGGCACTACCGGCGATTTTGTCCGGCTTTATTAGTGGGCCAGCAAAATCAGCGCAGGTGAACAAAGCTATTCGACAGTCCAGTTTTATCGCGGCAGCGCTGGCGCAGTATACCGCCAACAAAAGTGGGCTGGATGTGCTTGATGATGGTGATTTAAACGGGTTCATTACCAAAATGGCTACCGCGTTCGGTAAGGATTTCCAGACGCTTGATGCCACGCTGACGGCGTTGGCTGGGCTCGAAACCAGTGCAAATAAACTCCCGTATTTCACAGGAATTGATACAGCAGCACAAACTGATTTAACTTCAGTTGGCCGTGATATTATTGGAAAAAAGACTATTGCCGAAATTCTCTCATACCTCAGTTTGAAAACAGCGGCGCAGCGTGATGTTGGCACAGGCACCAACCAAATCCCAGACATGGCCTCGTTCGCTGCTGGTCCTGGTTGGATGAAATTCCCATCCGGTAAAATTATTCAATATGGATATCAGACATCCAGTAGTAGCGGTTCAGTTGTTGTTAACTTCCCTATCCCTTTCCCGACACAATGCTTCGGAGTAACAGGAGCTGGAACAGATGCCAGTGCAGCAAATATTGCAGGTTGTCAGTTAATCGATAAGTCGGGGTTTTTTCTTTCAGCGTGGCTCGTGGCTGCCGGCTCTGTATTTAACAGAACTGCGACAAATATTTCGTGGATAGCGGTGGGGATTTAATAATGACATATGTATATAGTGCCACCAGTAATGCTTTTTATCCTGTGGCTCTGAAAAGCTCTTATGAGGCTACAGGTGACTGGCCTGAGGATGGGGTTGAGGTTGACGAGACTGTATTTGCAACATACGGCGGAACACCCCCGGCAGGAAAGATGAGAGGGAGCGACGAAAACGGTTATCCTGCCTGGGTTTCAACGCCTCCACTCACTCGTGAGCAGCAGATTGCAGTTGCTGATAATGAAAAGGTGTCACGCATCGCTGAAGCAAACAGCTTCATGAACAGCAAGCAGTGGCCTGGAAAGGCAGCTATCGGAAGACTGAAGGGGGACGAACTCGCGCAATACAATGCATGGCTTGATTATCTGGATGCGCTGGAGGCGGTGGATACCTCGACAGCACCTGATATTACCTGGCCTACGCCACCGGCAACTTAATCTCATTTTGGCGATGTGCCAGATTTGTGTCATACATGGTAAATCGCCTTCCTCTTTCTTACATCATGTGCCATTGAGTTGTCTGATGTGAATGCAGCAATGTGTATGTAAAACAGCTAGTTAAATGTGATTCTACTAATTCGTAATGCGAAGGTCGTAGGTTCGACTCCTATTATCGGCACCACTAACCACGCGGCTTCACGCGATATTCACCAGTTCAGCAAAAGCGCCTTGTGCCATATTTGTGCCATTCCCCGCCAGGAATGAGTCGATTTGCATGGCATGCTGCGTCAGGTGATTCGGTGCCAGATGTGCATAACGCTGCACCATCTCGATACTTTCCCACCCGCCCATTTCCTGTAGCGCACTGAGTGGCACGCCGGACTGTACAAGCCAGCTTGCCCAGGTGTGCCGCAGGTCATGGAAGCGGAAATTTTCTATTCCCGCCCGCCTTAACGCTGCGCGCCATGCCGTGTTAGCATCAGACCGCATTTTGCGCACCGCCTTTGTTCTCGTTCCATCCGGGCGAACGGATGATTCAGTGTGAACAAAGACCCACCGGTTATGTTTCCCCAATTGATCCCGCAGCACCTTGCAGGCCGATTCGTTCAGGGCGACCCCAATCGCCCTTCCTGCTTTAGCATCCTCGGGGTGAATCCACGCGACCTTCCTCTGCATATCAATTTGCGACCACTCCAGATCTGTGATGTTCGACCTGCGCAGCCCCGTCGCCAGTGCAAAAATAACAACTGGCTTCATATGCTCTGGAAGCTCCCGGATCAGGTTCGCCGCTTCCTCTTTGGTTAGCCAGCGAATACGCTTATTTTTCGGCACCGGGCATTTGATATTCGGCGCTTTGGCTATCCATCGCCATTCGTTGGCCGCGCATCGTAACAGCGCCCGGATGAAAGCAAGGTGCGTCGCCTTGGTGGCCGCCGCTGCTGGTTTGTCCTTAAATTCGGGAACCGGCTTCCCTCTTCGCAGCAGGCTGTCGCGCTTAGCCTCCCAGTTCATTCGATGCTTGCGGTTAACCATCGAACTCACCGCAGACAAGATCCTGTCTTCCGTGATTGCTGACAGGTCCATTCCTTTGAAGTGCATCCTCCAGAATCCGATCCGGCTTTTGTCATCGTCCAGGCTTTTCTTGTGCTGCTTTTCGTTAAGCCAGCGAACGCACGCTTCATCGAACGTTCGCGGCTTAAACTCCCCCATCTTATCAACTCGCCATGCTTCAGCTTTCAGCTGATCATAGAGCTCCTGCGCTTGCCTTTTGTCCGTTGTCCCAAGAGACCGTCTAATTCGACTTCCACCAGGCGTAACGAAGTCGCAGTGCCACGTACCGGCACGTTGTTTGATTGACATGCTTTATCCTCCTGCACATCAACCGCATTCACGGGTTGATTGTGGATCGGGTTCTTCACTGCCGCAATACAGTCTGTTTTGCAGATCAGGTATGGGCTTTTTTTCTTATGTGGATTTTTTCGGGTAGCAGCCAGGCGACCGGACTTTATCCACTGGGCAATCGTGCCTTTATCCACTTTAAGGAAGGCGGCGGCCTCATCTCTGGTAAATACTTCTTCGTCCATCGATGTTCTCCAGTGGCCCCAGCCGGGGCCGTCATTGTTATTCAGTGTGCCTGTGCTGGCAGGTTTCGAAGTTTGCGAACGCCGATCATTGCTGTGGCGACATAGCTGGTGGCCCGGTTGACGACTTCGACGGTGGCCTTCATGCCGTCCACCTCAACGGTGTAATTTGTCTGGTGCTTCTGCCTGCCGTAATCGCCATATTTTGCGTGGTGCGCCGCCAGCGCAACATCGCAAGCGCGGCGACCAATAGGTGATTGCTTACTGCGATTAATCAGCTTCATCATCACTGCACTCCCAAAGTGGCTACGACATCACTCGCTGTTTCGCGGGTGCTGCCTTTGCTGGATATAGACCGGCGAGCACTGACGCGGTGCAGCGTGAAGCCGTGCTGTTCGTAAAGTTCAATTACGCGCGGTGCGGTAGAATTGCTGATCACCACTTTTGCCCCCCGCTGGTGGGCTGCCACACAGCTTTCCGCAAGCTCTACCTGGCTATCCCATGAGAACCCACCAGCCGAGTAGTTAGTGAAACCAGCGGTGCCGGGAAGCGGTTCATAAGGCGGATCGCAGTAAACGACGTCACCATCACCTGCCAGCGCGAGCGTGCGCCTGAAGCCTGCATTCATGAATACGCATGCGTGAGCCTTCCGCTTAAATGCCTTGATCTCTTCTTCCGGGAAATATGGCGCTTTATATTTCCCAAAGCCGACGTTAAAAAAACCGTCCAGGTTGTAACGGATCAGGCCGTTGAAGCAGTGCCGGTTGAGGTAAAGGAATGCTGCTGCGCGCTCGACCGAATCCAGCCGTTGCGCGTTGAATGCTTCACGAATTTCCGTGTAGTTTTCGGCATCATTCAGATGCCTGAAAGCCTTCATTGCCTCATAGATCACCGAATCGGGGACCACCGCCAGCATCTGATACAGGTTAATCAGGTCAGCGTTGACGTCAGCCAGAAGGAAGCGTTCGTGCTTGTCTGAGTTAAGGAACACCGAGCCGCCACCCACAAAAGGCTCAATAAGGCGTTTCCCTGCGGGGATCAGGCGATCCAGTTCCGGCAGCAGCGAATATTTACCGCCAGCCCATTTTAGGAACGGTCGCTGCCAGCTGCGCGGCGTAGGTTCTTCAATCGGGAGCGCCGCAGCGATACGCTCACCGATCCAGCGCATAACCGGCACAGCCATAGAATTGCCGATCGCCTTATAGCGCGGTCCGTCCGGGCAATCAGCTGCAACTTTTCCGCGCCATGGGATCAGCGTGTGGTTTTCCGGAAACCCCATCTGCCTCTCGTTTTCAATCGGCATCAGGTGTCTGATTCGGCGTTCTGGCGTAACAATGTAAGTTTCTCTGTCATCGAGAGAGCCTGCCCCTCGCGCTGTGAGACAAACAGGCGCGGGCGTCTGCTTTGACGGGGGATTAATCCTGCGCACGCTGTCGGGCTCAAATAATATTTCTGCGGGATCGATGTCTGTTCGAGCGCTTGCAACAAGGAGAATTCTCGGGCGTCGCTGGGCCAATCCGAAGTATTGAGCATCAAAGGTTCGCCAGGCCACTCGGCGCTGTCGTCCAATAACAACACCACGCTTTGACCAGACTGGAACGTGCTTACGGGCTTTTTTATGCCAGCGCCAGTATTTGCTGCTGCATCCTGTTGCAGGTTGTGGACCAGGTTCGAATGCTTCAGTTTCTCCAGCCATTCCTGCGAGAAAGTACCCGAAGGCGTTGTCTTTTGATGAGAATGCCCCGGTAACGTTTTCCCAGACGAAAATTGCTTCCTGATCGCCGTTCCCCCGGCGTTTACTGTCGATTGCATCAGCTAATTCCACATATGAAAGTGTCAACTGTCCGCGCGGATCGCTTAAACCCTGACGTTTGCCACCTATTGAATAGGACTGGCATGGTGTTCCGCCGGCGACTACTTCAGGCGCGTCTACTTCTCCGGATCGGACCGCAGCCGCGATTTTTGTCATGTCGCCGAGGTTCGCCACATGCGGCCAGTGATGTGCCAGCACGGCGGACGGAAACGCCTCGATTTCGGCAAACCATGCTGGTTGCCATCCCAGTGACTCCCATGCGACGCTTGCGGCTTCAATCCCACTGCAAACAGATCCGTATCTCATGCTGCTACCTGCTTTTCGTTAAGTTCTTCAGCCAGTCGTTGCGCCTTCAGTGGGTTGGTAACGACTTCACCCCACGGCAGCAACCATCCGTTTTTCTCTTTGAGCCAGGGCAGGCGCACCGCGCCAACCCTGATTTCGTCCTGTGCGTGTGTCATGTCACACACCGTCAAAAGGGAATGTCATCATCAAATTCAGGAACTTGCGGACCGCTGTTCTGCTGCAAGCGAGATTGTGGTGCGCCGCCAGTCTGATTTGCATAAGGGTTACCGCCATGTTGGGCGTTGCGTGGTCCAGAGAACTGCGCTCCGGCGTGGATACGTTCGTCCTTATCCTTCATCGACAGTTCAAGCGCGGCGATCGCTTCTGCTGGGGCATTTTCAGCGTGCTCGGCGTAGGTCTTGCGCGTTCCAGGCTGGAAAACGTGGCGCACTTCGAACTTGTAGCCGTCGCCGCCGTCGTTTTTGGTGTACAGTACCTTCTGGAGGAACAGGCCAACCTTTTTGCCTACCAGAGCAGGGCAGTGCCATTCTAGGCCGTTTTGACCCTGTACCTGCTGCGGCTGCGCCTGTTTGACCTGGGCGACCCACATCAGTGCTGATACCAGCCCCATGCCGAACGTCTGCTGGCCGTCCTTTCCGAGGAAGTTAATGCGCAAGTAATTTGCCTTTGCCCCGTTGGAGTCCAGGCTGAGTTCGAGCGCCTGGGACTGGCTGCCATCTTTCCCGAAGGTGTACACCGCAGAAACGATTTCGCCCTCGTAAGCGCCGGTTTCGCTGATCCCGCCAGTTGCGCCAGCCTTCTTCGCCATCTCAGCTGTTTCGTTGTTCCACATAAAGGTCATTGGTTGGTTCATCGTTAAATCCTCAAAGTTACAATTCGGTCATAAATTCGGTGATAGCCACGTCTACGGCGTGGAGGTCGTTATCCATTTCTGTCTGATCAGGGAACAGGTCAGGCGGCGCTTTGGCGGTGTCGTTGTCATCGCCTTTGATGAGAAAAACGTGTTTGCCGTCCTTCTTGATGGCGCGCAGCACGATGGAGAAATAGCCCTCTGGCGTCAGCTTTTCGTTGAGCATCTTCCCGGTGGTCTTCATGCGGATCTTTCCCTCGGTCTCTTCGGTGTGAGCCAGGAAATAACCGCGGAAGTCGTCGGGCAGCTCGGTGGCCGCCATGATGATTCGCCAGATGTGATCTGCCATTTCGGTGAACTTGGCGTAGCCGGTCTGGTACGCGCGGTTCATGTTTTCGTGCTGCATTACCACCTGGAAATCGTCGATGATCAGGACGCGGCGCGTTTTCGACTGCACCATGCGATAGATGGTGTCCAGCACCGTTTCCCAGTTATCCGAGCGCAGAACGTTACCGCGCTGTTTGCTTCCGTCTGGCAGCAGCTTGCCGTGAAGTTTCCAACCCGCAGACTTGAATGGCAGCATTTTGGGGATGCACTGGAGCAGCATCACATCGTCCGGATTGAAGTTGCGCAGGCTGTAGGATTTTCCCGCGCCAGAGTCACCGAGGATCAGCACTGGAGTACCCATCATTTGCCCCCGTTCAGCCAGTGGTTAGCCGTAAACAGCACGTCTTCATCGTCACTGTTGGCAACGAGCCAGCGCAGGTAACCCGGTTCTGTTTTTGCCAGCTCTGCGAACGGGACGCCTTTATGCTTACCGAAGCGGAGCGCATGCAGCAGGGAAGGGTTATTGGAGATGGCCCGCATTTCGCCCATCGTCCATTTCGCCAGGCGGCCCATATAGAGCAACAATTCGGCGGTGACGTAGCAGTCATACAGCGCGCGGTGAGCGTAAAGCCCCTCTGGTACTTCCGGTTTCAGCCCGAGGCTGTAGCGCAGGTACTGGTTACTGTGGCTCTTATGCTCAGGCAGGAGTGAGCGCGCCAGCTTGGCAGTGCAGATCCACGGAGCGTTCATCGCAGGGAGCTTGGCTTTATCGAACTTTGCGTTGTGGGCGACGTATGCGTCGGCACCCAGATAGCGGCCAATGACTTCACTGAGCAGCGGCGCGCCTTCCACCATCTCTTCGGTGATATGGTGAATAGCCATGGCCTCAAAACCGATCGGCACGCCAGGCTTTACAAGGTCGCTCATTGGGTTGCAGATCACGCCGTTGACGATATCGACGCTGGCAATTTCCACCACGGTTTCCGGGCCGCCTTCCAGCCCGGTCGTTTCGGTATCAATGACACGCAGCATTGTTAATCCCCTGTGTTCTGTAATCACAAACTGCATCGAAGTGCGCGAGCTGGTGGGCGATGGCCTCAAGGTCAGCTGGCGATAAGTGGTACATCAGGCACAGCAGCGCGATAAGGTTCATGGTCTGCTGTTGGTTTTCGGTCCGCATTGCTTCTTCTCCTGTTCTGAAAGTCCGGCACCGTGGAGGCTGCCGGAATCAGGTCAGTCTTTCGGGTTGAGCTTTTCAGTCAGTTCAGCCACACAATCACGCCCGGCCTTTTTGTATGCTTCGGCTGCGCTGCCGCTATATTTGTCGTCTACAGCCTGTTCGAACTGGTAAATGGAACCGAAGAAGCAACCCGCAGCGATCCGAAACTCTTTGCCGGTCCACACAGCGAAGATGGTGCGGCTGGAGTAACCGCAGTTTTCACGGTAAGAAACGTTCGTGATCTTCTCCGGGCGCAGGTAGAGCGAGCCGCCCACGGTCAGATTGTCCGGCAGCGCGGTGATGCTGGTGCCGCGCAGGTAGAGCGAGCCGCCCACGGTCAGATTGTCTGGCAGCGCGGTGATGCTGGTGCCGCGCAGGTAGAGCGAGCCGCCCACGGTCAGATTGTCTGGCAGCGCGGTGATGCTGGTGCCGCGCAGGTAGAGCGAGCCGCCCACGGTCAGATTGTCTGGCAGCGCGGTGATGCTGGTGCCTTCCAGGTCGAGCGAGCCGCCCACGGTCAGATTGTCTGGCAGCGCGGTGATGCTGGTGCCGCGC
>OGTF01000064.1_pt1 | contig 45712 bp, 40 predicted proteins | sample 1574471 | NCBI WGS metagenome assembly OGTF01 (sample SAMN03295837, study PRJEB24534) | human gut metagenome | isolation source: fecal sample 5 from infant 5 | host: Homo sapiens | place: USA: Pittsburgh, PA | collected 2014-07 | reverse complement strand
GGTGAGGGGGAAAATGCGGCTCGGGAGGTGGGTTCCGTTCACCGTATGTTCATGGTGAAATGGAACCTCCGGACACGTGAACGGGTAAGCATCAGCGCCACCGGGGGGATGCTCCCGGATGCGTCTGCATCAACGGAACACCTAACCTTCCTGACCAGGAACCTCACTATGGATGGTTTGCGACCACACGCAGCCGCGCTCGCCTGCTGCTCAGCCGTGGGTTAGTCGTAAAAATGACATATAAAATCGGTCGCCAGGCCATATGCCCCTCCTTAGTTAAATATAATCCTGGATTTGCCTGAAAAATTTTTCTCTCAAACTAAAGTGCGAAACAATTCAGGTCAACTCATTCTCAACGATTAAATTTAACATCAGGTAATTACCTGAAAACATTGTGATACAACCGACAAAACAATGTCATAAGGTAATGAAATCTAAAATGTAAAAACTATGTGAAATAAAAACAGTAAATATCGTCAATAATTAATAATAGTAAAGCGTCGCCGGGATAAAAAGGGTGTAAGAATTGTCGGATTTATTCCCTGCCTGCTCCCTATAATATTTTGTTTTTTCCTGAACCATAAAAGATTAACACTACTATGCCTGAGGAAATTTCACTCAAGGCATTATATTTACGCTTCGCTTTCAGCCAGTTCCTCCTGGGAAAAACATCAAAAGCTTTTACCCTACGGCAAATTTCACCATCGCGGGGCAGCATGCACCAGAATTACCCGTCAGGCGCTACATCGGTGCCGCGTTTTTTTCGCGCCATTCCTCGTGCTATCCATAACCAAATGAATTTATTTGTTTTTTAAGCTTGGCACTGCCTTTGCTACTGACATTGCACTGTGTTTAATGGCGAGGCAGTAAATGATGACCACAGAATCAACCACATTAAAAAGAACACTCGGCAGCTTCCGCTTATGGGGCATAGCCGTCGGCCTGGTCATTTCAGGCGAGTATTTTGGCTGGAGTTATGGCTGGTCCCAGGCCGGAACGATGGGATTTTTGATTGTCGCGCTGGCGATTGCCGCCATGTATTGCGCATTCATCTTCAGTTTCACTGAGCTGACAACGGCGATCCCACACGCGGGCGGCCCTTTTGCTTACGCGTATCGGGCTTTCGGCCCCACCGGCGGATTTATTGCCGGTTTCGCCACGCTCATTGAATTTGTATTTGCGCCACCGGCTATTGCAATGGCTATCGGGGCCTACCTGAACGTGCAATTTCCGTCCCTCGATCCGAAATGGATCGCCTGCGGCGCCTATATCATCTTTATGGCGTTGAATATTCTCGGTGTCGGCATTGCCGCTACGTTTGAATTGATCGTCACCCTGCTGGCGATATTTGAATTGCTGGTCTTTATGGGTGTTGTTGCACCAGGCTTCTCCTGGGACAACTTCACGGCTAACGGCTGGGCAGGCGCAGAAAGCTTTAGCGCCCCGGCATTGTCGGGGATGTTTGCCGCTATCCCCTTTGCTATCTGGTTCTTCCTGGCAATTGAAGGCGCGTCGATGGCCGCCGAAGAAGCCAAAGACCCGCAACGCACCATTCCTCGCGCGCTGGGCGGCGGTATCCTGACGCTGACCGTATTGGCGGTTGGCGTAATGATATTTGCCGGCGGCGTGGGTGACTGGCGCGCCCTGTCGAACATTAATGATCCCTTACCGCAGGCAATGAAAGTCGTGGTGGGCAACAGTAGCGGCTGGCTGCATATGCTGGTCTGGCTGGGGCTGTTTGGCCTGGTGGCCTCTTTCCACGGCATTATCATGGGTTACTCCCGTCAGATCTACTCACTGGCGCGTGCGGGCTATCTGCCTGCCAGCCTGGCGCACCTGAACCGTAAAACGCGCACACCGCACCTGGCGATTCTGGCCGGCGGCGTGGTGGGGATCGCGGCCATTTTCTCCGATTCGCTGGTAACCATTAGCGGCATGCCGCTGACCGCCTGCATTGTGACGATGTCAGTATTCGGCGCTATTGTTATGTATATCATCTCAATGGCCGCGCTGTTCAAACTGCGCCGTAGCGAGCCGAACCTGGTGCGTCCGTTTAAAGCGCCCCTGTTCCCGATAGCGCCCGCGTTTGCGCTGGGTATGGCAGTACTCTGTCTGGTCGCGATGGTCTGGTACAACACCCTGCTGGCGCTCATTTTCGCGCTGATGATGCTGGGCGGTTACATGTGGTTCCGTAAAACAGCGTCAGCCCGTGAGCGTGCGGCGATGGATCCGCAACTGCGTGCGCTCTCCTGAGGAGGCGAAATGTATAAAACGACCCTGGCGCACCGGACATACCGGTTCGCCAGTCTTAAAGAAGTCATGGCAAAAGCGTCCCCGGCCCGTTCCGGGGATGTACTGGCGGGTGTTGCGGCAGATTCAGCGGAAGAGCGCATGGCGGCGAAAATCGCCCTTGCCGATATCCCGCTGCGTGACCTTCTGGACAATCCGCTCATTCCTTACGAAAGCGATGAAGTTACCCGCCTGATCGTTGATACCCACAATGCTGATGCCTTTTCGCTTATCCGCCACCTGACCGTCGGCGATTTCCGTGACTGGTTGCTGGCCGATACCACCGATGCCGCCACGCTGACACACATCGCCCCGGCCGTCACGCCGGAGATGGCAGCCGCGGTAAGCAAGCTGATGCGTAACCAGGATTTGATTCTGGTGGCCAGCAAATGCAGCGTGATTACCCGTTTTCGCAACACCATCGGCCTGCCCGGCCATTTAAGCGTTCGCCTGCAGCCGAATCATCCCACCGATGATTTAAAAGGCATCGCCGCCAGCATGCTTGATGGCCTGCTCTACGGTGCGGGTGATGCGGTGGTGGGTATTAACCCGGCCAGCGACAGCCTGCCAGTCCTCGAACGGCTCAATCATATGATGGATGACATCATCAGCCGTTTTGCCATCCCCACCCAATCCTGCGTGCTGACGCACGTCACCAACACGCTGCAACTGATTGAACGTGGCGCACCGGTGGATCTGGTCTTTCAGTCCGTGGCGGGAACCGAAGCGGCCAACAGCGGCTTTGGCATTAATCTGTCGATGCTTAAAGAGGCACAGGATGCAGCCCTGAGCCTGCAACGCGGCACGCTCGGCAACAACGTGATGTATTTTGAAACCGGCCAGGGGAGCTGCCTGTCGGCGAATGCGCATCACGGCGTTGACCAGCAAACCTGCGAAGCACGGGCCTATGCCGTGGCGCGCCACTTCAACCCGTTACTGGTCAATACCGTGGTCGGATTTATCGGGCCGGAGTATCTCTATGACGGCAAGCAGATCATTCGTGCCGGTTTAGAAGATCACTTCTGCGGCAAGCTGATGGGGCTACCTATCGGCTGCGACGTCTGTTACACCAACCACGCCGAAGCAGATCAGGATGATATGGACACGTTGCTGACGCTGCTGTGTAACGCCGGGCTGACGTTCCTGATTGGCGTACCGGGCGCGGATGACATCATGCTCAATTATCAGAGTACGTCGTTCCACGACGCCCTCTATGCCCGCCGTCTGCTGGGGCTGAAACATGCGCCCGAGTTCGCCGACTGGCTCACCCGTATGCAAATTATTGATACCCACGGACAGTTGCGTTTAACCGGGGCAAACCACCCGCTGCTGACCGCATTACCGCAAGGAGTGAGCGCATGAATCCACCCGATGCCTGGACATTACTGCGCGAATTTACCGATGCCCGCATCGCGCTTGGACGCAGCGGCGCCAGTCTGCCCACGCGTGAGGTGCTGAACTTTGGCCTGGCCCATGCTCAGGCCCGCGATGCTATCCACCAGCCGTTCGACAGTGAAAGTCTGGCGACACAGTTACACGAGCTGGGGCTGCAAACGCTGAATGCGCACAGCGCGGCGACAGACAGGCACATCTATCTGAATCGACCGGATTTGGGGCGCATGCTCAGCGAAGAGAGCCGCGATGCCTTAAAAGCGAGTCGGACGCCCGCCCACGACCTGCTGCTGGTGATTGGCGATGGCCTCTCTTCACATGCGGTGCAACGCCAGTCCGTCGGCCTGATTAAAGCGCTGCTGCCCTATCTGGAGACGCTGGGGATTTCACTTGCCCCGGTGGTACTGGCGCATCAGTCACGGGTTGCGCTGGGGGATGACATTGGCGAAACGCTCAACAGCAAAGCGGTCGCGATCCTGATTGGTGAACGCCCCGGCCTCTCCTCCCCGGACAGCCTGGGTGTCTATCTGACATGGAAACCCGAGCGCAAACGGCTGGAGTCGGAGCGCAACTGCATTTCGAACATTCGCCCCGAGGGGCTGAACTATGACGCCGCCGCCTTTAAGCTCGCCTGGCTGTTGGAACAGGCGTTCCTGCGCAGGCTTACCGGCGTGAAGTTAAAAGACGAAAGCGATAACCCTGCCCTGCACGGACGCGTGACCCCACGCGTTCGCTAACCTCCCGCGCGCTTTATCGCCTAAGGGTAAAGCGCGACGCGTAACGCAAATTTTGTTCCATACTCTGTTAACCCTGTGTGCATTCTACGTTTGTGGAGACTCCAAGGTGAAAGAGACCGCACCTGATCCCCAGAATCATCCTGTAAGAGAGAACCCGCGCTGGCTGAGATTCGAATCCCGGGTACAGCAATATGGCGCTTATCTGCTTTTTTTGATTGTCATCAGCGCCCTTGCAGGCCTGTTTTCCCACGGATTTTTAAGCGACAGAACGCAGGAAACTGGCGATAAACAACTGCAAGTGCATTACGAGCGATTCGGGCGTTTACAAAGTGATATGGCGCTGGCCATTACCGTCAGGGCGCCAAAGCATGAGCAGCTCGTCATCACGCTGGGCGGCGATTTTATGCAGCAATATGAGATACGCACGCTTCAGCCGCAGCCAGACCAGGTCTCCAGTCGAAACGGAATACTGCGTCTGGAATATTCCCACGCGCATCCGGGAGACGCCTTTGATCTTTGGCTGGGGCTGACCCCACAGCTTCCGGGCAGCGTAACGTCGCAAATTGGTGTGGAAGGCGCATCCAGCACCAGCATCTGGCAATTTATTTACCCCTGAGGGCGAGACGATGGAAATGGTATTGCGGGCAATCGCCATCTATCTGGTGTTAATGGTGGTTTTTAAAATCGCCGGACGCCGGGCTTTGTTACAAATGACCTCTTTTGATCTTATCTTGCTGCTGATCATCAGCGAGGCCACACAACAGGCGTTACTGGGGAATGATTTTTCCGTCACCGGTGCGGCGCTAACAATCATCACCCTGGTGACGGTGGACATTCTTTTCGGCTATCTCAAAAAATATATCAATAACGCGGAAGACATGATCGACGGTGCTCCGGTCATCCTGGTGGAACATGGCCAGATGTTACGCGGCAAAATGAAAGAGGCTGATATCACCTATGATGACATCATGGTCTCTGCACGTAATAATCAGGGCATTGATAAACTTGACGATATTAAGTACGCCATCCTTGAGCGCAATGGCCATATCTCGATTATTGCGAAGTCGCCATAAAACCGGATTTACACTGTGGCTGTCTGCAATTATGCCGCAGGCAGTTCACAGTGCGCGGCCTTCTGTCCGTCCCTTTAATTTCATTATCTTTCCATAAAACCCGCAACAGTGGCATTTAAAAATTCCATTTCTTATAATTACGATCAAGATCACACCTATATAAAAACATAAAAAACAGCAAGTTACACTCATTAAAAAATAAATGAGAGGCGCATCAACATAATTAACTCGCAGGTTGATTGACTCTTATGCACACGTGTGCATAAATAAATACAGTGTGATTAAAAAGCTACATTCGGGACGGTAAGCATTTATCAAGGCATATTCTTTTCGCCATGATAGATACCCTATTGCTGTAAATAATTAACATCGTTGCGCCACGGCTAATTCAGTCGCAGGGGAACGCTTGCCTGCTGCTTTTTACTCATCAGAAACAGTTACGTAAATACATCAATTACGGGTGATGAATGGAAACGTGTTTCAAAGATCTGTCGATAGATCAGGATGCAATACGTGATGTATTGCAAACGATGGGCCTCCTCGAAGCTGAAGAGGCCCTGCACGTCAGCCCACTCACGGGCGGCGTCTCTTCCAACATTTTAAAAGTCAGCATCGGGGAACGGCAGTTTTGCCTGAAACAGGCACTGCCAAAATTGAAAGTCGCCAAAGAGTGGCATGCACCGCTTGAACGTGTCTTTGCCGAAATAGACTGGATGCAAACCGTCGCCGGTATTGCGCCGCACTCGGTTCCCCATATCACAGGCATCGACCGTAACGCGCTCTGTTTTGTGATGGATTATCTGCCCGCAGAGCAGTTTCATAACTGGAAATCACAACTGTTAAGCGGAGAAATCGATATCGATTTTGCCGCGCAGACAGGCAGCATATTAGGTGAAATTCATCAGAAGACGGCGAAAAGCGAAGCGCTGGCAAAAACCTTCGCCTATGACGACAACTTCTTTTCGCTGCGTCTGGATCCCTACCTTGGGGAAATCGCCCGCGTTCACCCGCACTATGCTGATTTTATTTTGACGGTATTACACAGAACACAATCCACCAGACTGGCACTGGTGCACGGTGATATTAGCCCGAAAAATATCTTACGCGGGCCACATGGCCCGGTCATTCTCGATGCGGAATGCGCATGGTATGGCGACCCGGCATTCGATTTAGCATTTTGCTTAAATCATTTTCTGCTGAAAACGGTGATTGCCGGGTCGCAGGAGACACAGCAAAAACTCATGCTCGCCTTTGATGCAATGTCCCAAAGCTATTTTCACCACATCACCTGGGAACCTGTCAGGGAATACGAAGCCCGTGTCGCAACACTGCTGCCCTGTTTAATTCTGGCCCGCGTCGACGGCAAATCACCGGCGGAATATCTCCAGGGCAGGCATGCGAATAACGTACGTCGCGCAAGTTGCGCATTACTGGAGCGTCAATTTACGCAATTGAAAGACATTACATCATTCTGGCGGAAGGAGAACGGGTTATGAGTCGTATTAAAAATGTGATTGGCCGTCGCGTGTGGGATTCCCGGGGCTGGCCGACAGTTGAGGTTGAGGTGCATCTGGAAAATGGTCTTTTTGGTCGCGGCATGGCACCGGCCGGGGCCTCATGCGGGATGCACGAAGCGGTGGAACTGCGCGATGGCGGCAGTGTTCTTTCCGGCAAAGATGTGCAAAAAGCGCTGCATAACATTCAACATGAAATTGCCCCGGCGCTTATCGGCACGGATATCAACGATCAGAAACTTATCGACAGCATTCTGATTGAACTGGACGGCACGGGCACGTTCTCCCGTCTGGGAGGCAACGCCTCGGTCGCCTGCTCCATGGCGGCTATCTATGCAGCGGCTAACAATGCCCACCTGCCGCTGTGGAAGTATCTGGCAGGCGATCGGAAAGTGGCGATGCCGCTGCCGCAAATTCAGATTTTCGGCGGCGGTGCGCACGCCGGGCGGCGTATCGATATTCAGGATTTGATGGTTATCGCCAACGGGGCGAAATCTTTTGAAGAAGCGCTGGTGATGACCGCTGAGGTGTATCACAGCGCGGGGCGCATCATGAAACAGCGCGGCCATTTAAGCGGCGTGGCGGATGAAGGCGGCTGGTGGCCAGAGTTCAGCAGCAATGAACAGGCGCTGGACACGCTGGTAAAAGCGATTGAAAGCGCAGGCTATGTACCGGGCCAGGATGTCTCTATCGCACTGGATATCGCCTCGTCTGAGTTTGGCAAAGAGGGCCGTTACCGCCTGGCGCTGGAAGCCACGGAATATGACTCCGACGGCATGTGTGAATTATTGCTCGGCTGGTTGGATCGGTACCCGATTCTCTCTATTGAAGACCCGCTGGCAGAAGATGATGAACAAGGTCTTATCGCCTTTACGAAAGCCGCAGGTTCTCGGGTGCAAATTGTCGGTGATGATTATTTCGTGACAAATGGCGAGCGCGTAAAAGCAGCGGCGGAAATAGGAGCCTGTAACGCCGTATTATTAAAAGCCAACCAGGCTGGCACTATTACCCAATTACGTCATGCATTTGCCGAAGCGCAAAAAGCGGGATACGGCTCGATTGTTTCCGCGCGCTCAGGTGAAACCGAAGACAATATTATTGTCCACCTCGCATTAGGTTTGAATGCCGGACAATTAAAAGTGGGCTCAATGACCCGCTCAGAGCGTACATCAAAATGGAATGAAGCCATTCGGCTGGAAGAGGCCAATGCTCTGACGTTTTTCGGCATCGCCGCATTAGATCATAAATAATTTTTTAATTTTATTCCGATTAGCTGAACAGGCGTTATCTCCGGGCCCTACGCATTGACCTGAATTTTCGATGTCTGTTCTGGTTGTATGAGTTTTTCCAAATTGTCGATATATAATTTCAGGAGATTCAAATGACCGATTACAGCGGCGAGGCATTGCCTGCAGCCAAAAAGAAAATGCAGATCAAACCCATAGTTCAGGTGGGTGCCGGAAACGCCCTCGAAATATATGACTTTATGGTCTATGGCTATTATGCGCGTTATATTTCGCAGGCTTATTTTCCGTCTGATAATGAATACGTGTCATTAATGCTCACCCTGATGACATTCGCTTTAGGCTTCTTCGCCCGTCCGTTCGGGGCCATTATTCTGGGGGCTTACACCGATCGTCATGGCCGTCGAAAAGGGTTAATTATGGCCCTGACCCTGATGTCCATCGGTATTTTGTGCGTCGCCATGACGCCGACCTATGCCTCCATTGGTATCGCCGCACCGATCATCGTCATTCTTGGTCGCTTGCTACAAGGTTTCTCGGCCGGCGCGGAACTGGGTGGCGTGGTTGTGTATCTGGCAGAGATATCGCCGCCGAACCGGCGTGCGTTCTATACCTGCTGGCAGGTGGGTTCCCAGCAGTTTGCGGTCATGGCAGCGTCTATTATCGGCCTGGTACTGCTCTACAACATGTCCACCGAAGATCTGCACGACTGGGGCTGGCGCGTTCCGTTGTTGATTGGCTGCGCGGTTATCCCGCTGATGTTCTGGCTGCGTTCAAACCTGCAAGAGACGGAAGTTTTCGCGAAGAAGAAAACCACACCGAGCGTAAAAGAGATTTGCACAAGCCTGGTGACCGGCTGGCGCACCATTGTGGTCTGCATGGGGATGGTGGCGATGGCAACCGTCACCGCGCAAACGGTCACCACCTATGCCCCCACCTTTATCAAAAGCCTGAACCTCGGTGAGAACGTTGGCTTTATCACGCTGTTCTTTGTTGGCCTGTCGATCCTGTTCTGGCTGCCGATCACGGCGATGATCGCTGACCGGGTCAACAGAAAAACGATGCTTATCGTGGTGACGCTGACCGGTGCGCTCACCGCATGGCCGATGCTCTCCTGGCTGGCAGCCGACCCGACGGTGTTTAAATTTGTCGTCTTTGAACTGTGGTTCTCTTTTATGTATGCCTGCTACAGCTCCGTTCAGGTTGCCGCGATGGTCGAACTGGTACCGGCACATGCCCGTACGGCCGGTTACTCTTTTGCTCAGGCGGTTGCCGCCGCCGTACTGGGTGGCCTGACGCCGGCAATTTGTACCTGGCTTAACCACACCTTTAACAGTAATGCGATGGTGGGTGTCTGGCTTGGATTTAACGCCGTATTAAGTTTGCTGGCCGTATTAACCCTCGACCATAAACAAACAGCCATTAATCAGACCAAAGAATTACATTAATTAATTGCTGACCAAACAGCAGTACATCGATTAAGTTGGTGTACTGCTGAAAATAAACTGGAAAAGGTAACGTATGAAAATTGTTATTTTAGATGGTGGCGTACTTAATCCTGGCGATCTGTCGTGGGATGCGCTTTCGCAACTGGGAGAAATATCCGTTTATGACAACTCGGCCCCGGAAGAAGTGGTGGAACGAATTGGCGATGCGGAAATAGCGATTATCAATAAAGTCGTCTTAAGCGAAAAAGAATTTAGCCAGTGTCCTAACCTGAAATTTATTGGCGTTACGGCGACCGGTTATAACGTTATTGATCTCGCAGCGGCAAAAGCCCACGGCGTGACGGTCTCCAATGTCCCGACATACGGCACCTCTACCGTCGCACAATTCACAACTGCGCTGATGCTGGAACTCTGTAACCAGGTTGGCCTGCACGACAGCGATGTCCACGCCGGTGGTTGGGGGAAAAAACCGGATTTCTGCTACTGGCTGAAACCGATGCTCGAAGTGGCGGGCAAAAACGTGGGTATTATCGGCTATGGCCGTATTGGTCAGGCGTTCGGCGCCGTGGCGCAGGCGCTGGGTATGAATGTACTGGCTTATGACGAATACCAGAACAAAACGCTGGAAAACGACCGCGTCCGCTATGTCGACCTTGATACTCTTTACGCCGAAGCCGATATGATTAGCCTGCACTGCTTACTGACACCCAAAACACAGGGCATGATCAACGCACAATCCCTGCGCAAAATGAAGAGATCCGCCCTGCTGCTTAACGCCTCGCGCGGCGATCTGGTTAACGAAGCTGACCTTGCCGATGCGCTCAATAACGGCGTGATTGCCGGTGCCGCTGTCGATGTCCTCTCCAAAGAACCGCCGGTGCCTGAAAACCCAATGTTAACGGCGAAGAATTGCATTATTACCCCACACATTGCCTGGGCCTCGGTTGAAGCGCGCGGACGCATTCTGGCGACCACCGTTGATAACGTTAAAGCGTATCTGGCCGGACAACCGCAAAATCGCGTAGGCGACTGATATAACCCTACAAATCAAATAGATAACTAGAGCAAGAACAATGGAAAACAACATTATCAAAGCGGCAGACTTGCTGCGCCAGGCCTGGGATAACAACGAAGCGGGCGATCCGATTCGCGAGCTGGTCGACAGTGAAAACCTGACGACTGCATACATGATTCAGGATTACAACGACAAAATCTGGCAGGCGCAGGGCCGCCGTCTGGTCGGGCGTAAACTGGGTTTAACCAACAAAGCCGTGCAGAAGCAGTTCGGTATTTCAGACCCCTGTTACGGCAACATCTACGCCGACATGGTGCTGATCGACGGTGCGGAAATCACTAAACCGGTCGTCAGCGATCTGCGCGTGGAAACCGAGATTGCCGTCGTCCTGAAAAAAGACCTGACGCAAACTGAACACACCATCCTCGACATCATCGACGCCGTTGATTACCTCCTTCCGGCGTTTGAAATCTGCGACAGCCGCGTCACCGGCTGGAACGTGAAGTCCTGTGATTTTATTGCAGACAATGCCGCCGCATGTCTGGTGGTACTGGGTACCAGGCCGGTCTCCCTCTCCGACTGCGACATCACACGCAGCGAAATGGTCACCAGGCGCGCGGGTGAAGTGGTCTCACAGGGCAAAGCGACCGCCATTCTCGGCCACCCGCTACATGCGCTGAAATGGCTGGCGGATGACCTGGTACGTATCGGTAAGCCGCTGCGCGCCGGGGAATTTGTTATCACCGGCGCTATCGGTCCGGCGGTATCCGCCAGGCCGGGGGATGCCTTTGATGCAGAAATCACTGGCGTGGGGCTCATCAGCACCCGCTTTGCCGACTAAGGAAGTCTCGCAGGCTTAAAGGAGCCGTTATGGAACTGCAAAAAAATCATTTCAAGCATGCCATTAAAAACAACAGTGTACAGCTCGGCCTCTGGACTCAACTGGGCAGCTATATCGCCGCTGAGATCCTCTCCGGCTGTGGTTATGACTTTATTGGACTCGATGCGGAACATGGCCCGAGTGAATACATCGAAATTTACTCGCAGTTGCAGGCCTGCGCGGCTGGCGGACCGACTCAGCCCATCGTACGCATCCCCAACCACGATATTTCGCTGATTAAGCGTTATCTGGATGCGGGGGTAAATACCCTGATGGTGCCGCAGGTGGATACCGTCGAACAGGCAAAAGCACTGGTCTCCGCCGTGCGTTATCCACCTCATGGCGTGCGCGGCTACTGTGGGGCGCCGCGTGCCTCCGGCTTTGGGCGGATAAAAAACTACGCCACCACCTGCGAGGAAGAAATTTGTCTCATCGTCATGCCGGAAACCACTCTCGCGCTGGAAAATATCGAGGCGATGGCGGCCATTGATGGCGTTGACGCCTTCTTTATCGGCCCCGGCGATCTCGCGGCCAGCCTCGGCTATATTGGTCAGCCGATGCACCCGGAAGTCATTAAAGTGATTGAAGAGACCGGCCGACGCATCAAAGCGGCTGGAAAAGCCGTCGGCATTCTCTGTACGGATGAAGCGCAAACCCGCCGTTATATCGAGCTGGGTTTCCAGATGATTGCCATTGGTTCTGACCAGGGACTGTTGACCAAAGGCGCGGAGCAACTGCTGGCGAAATTCAGATAGTTTCCCGAAGTACTTGTTTTGGTGTTTCTTTTCCGGATGCGCGCGGCAGCCTCATCCGGTTTTTTCTTTTAGCGACGGGGGCGAATCGCTTTTGTGGAGTCGCCGGTCACCAGTTGCGGGGTAAAGATCTGGCTATCGGTGGAGGCGTAAAAGGCCTCCGGAGCAAGCGTCTGCTCCTGATTCATCAGGCGATCAATGATGGCAACACAGGCGTCAGCAATCTGTTTTTCCGGCAGCGAAATATAGGTCAGTTTCATCTCCAGCAGGCTGGCCCAGGAGACATCGCCATAGGCCACCAGCGAAAGGTCGTCCGGGATACGGATATTTTTCTCTTTCGCGGCCAGTAAGATGCTCATGGCATAACGTGGGCTACCGAGCACCAGGGCGGTAGGCGGCACCTCTGCGGCCATCACGCGCCTGAAAGCCTCACCGCCAAACTCGGCCTGCGGCGGACCGACATGAATAAGCGCCTGGAGCGCCGTCTGTTCTGCCGGGGTGAAACATTGCAGAAAGCCCTGTAACCGTTCATAGCCGGTGCTCAACTCTTCGGAGGAGCCAATATAACCGATACGCTGGTGGCCCAGTTCTCGCAGATGTTTTACCGCCAGCGAAATGCCGTGGCGATCGTCTATAGCGATAACCGGCGCCTGCAGGCTGCGATGTTTGCGCAGTAGCTGGACGGCATTCGTACGGGTAATCAGCTCTTGCGTTTCTGCAAGAGGGTTGGCGGTTGGGGCGAAAATAATGCCGTCCACACGGGCGGTCATTAAGCGCAACAGCGCGGCATGTTCCATCTCCGGCTTGTCGCTGGTAATGCCCAGCATCATCTGCCAGGAGCGCTCGGCGGCGACATGCGCGATGGCATTGGTGACGGTAATAAAGAAATCGTTCTGAATATCCGGGATCACCAGACCAAATGCGCCGGTACTGGCATTACGCAGCGCGCGCGCGGCGCTATTGGGAATATAACCATAATCTCTGGCAGCCTGTAGCACACTGTCTTTGGTGGCCTGGCTAATGGCGGGGTGATCGTTTAAAGCACGCGATACCGTGGTATGAGATAAGCCCAATATTGCAGCCAATTTTTTTATTGTCACTGCGTCACCTTAATGTCGTCCTGGCGCGGATTTCCCGTCATCAATTCAGAAAGCCGGGGATTAAATTATAATCCCTACAGTTTTTCGCTGTGAAAATGCATCAAGAATATTGTGCAGAAGCCATAATAACAGATTCTTATATCTGGTACTATCGTTTTACCATACTAACATCTGCCTGAATTAATTAGACATAGTGCAAACTTATAAATATTTTAACTTGCCTTAAGAATTGTTTTCTTATTAAGAAAAAATTAAGGGTTATTATTATTGATAATGAAAAATGATATTTAATTCCCCCGAAACGCCCTCTTCCCTGTGCGCCTCTCCTGCCCGTCGTACCGATCTTTTACAAGAACAAGCGAGACATTCCTCACACTTTTACATGACAGGCTATGCTGTTAGGGAGGACAAATTTCATTCTAAGGAGACGCCAATGACCACCCGGCAACCGCTTTTCCCCCGCCGCCAGACGCATCCCGTTGCAGACGAGCACGCTGTTTTAAACTGGGCGCAAAACGCCACGCTGGCACAGGAACGCGCGGTTATCACACCAGAAACTGAAGCGCAGTTGCAGCAGGCGATTGCCAGTTGTCAGGGGCGGGTACGCATCATGGGTAGTCGCATGTCTCCGGGCAGGATGCTCGCGATAACCCAGCCGCAGGATATCCTGATTGATCTCTCCCGTCTGCGGGGCCTGCTGGCGGTGAGCGACGACAGCGTTACCTTTGCCGGAGGTACTCCGCTGCATGAGGTTTATGAAGTGCTGACCGCCATGAACCGTATGCTCCACGCCTCACCGGGGGTGATTGCCTCGCAGACGCTGGCGGGCGCGCTCTCGACCGGCACGCACGGCCAGGGTATGCAGCAAAGCTCGCTGGCGGATGAGGCGCTTGCTATCCGGCTTATTGATGCAGCGGGCCAGATTCATACGCTGGATGACCAGCATCCCTGGTTTGCGGCGGCACAGTTGGGGCTGGGAACGCTGGGCGCCATTAGCGCCGTTACGCTACGCACGCGTCCTTACACGCAGTTTACCTGTTTTAAAAGCGCGCACAGTGCCGATACGCTCGAAGAAGATCTGGTGGCCTGGAATCAGCAATGGACATTCAGCAAGGCCTGGTGGTTTGTAGATGAAAACAAAGTCCACGCCTGGAATGCCCGTGAAGCGCATGACGATGAGCGTCAGGCCTGGCGGGATAACCATGGTGACCTGCTGACGCTGGAAGAGACCAGTGATCAGATGAATGTCGCGGTGGAAAACACCCTGCAAAATATGCGTAACGACACCCGTATTGTGGATGAAAACGGTAAGCCGTTTCGTACAGTGACGCGTTTTAAAGATTTCTCCGACGTGATTGGCGATGTCTATCAGGTCTTCTGTCGCGGCATCGCCACGCCGCAGATCAATATAGAGATTGGCGTACCGATGGACCGCGCCCCCTCGCTTATCACGCGGATCCGCGAGTGGCACACCCGCGAACAACCTCATATGCACTACCCGATCATTTTGCGCTGTACCGGGCCATCAGGCGCCTGGCTGAGCCCATCATGGCAGCAGCCCAGCTGTTTCTTCGGTTTTGTGGTCTATTACGCCGAGGATGGTTCACTCTCCGAAGAGGGGCTGGCCTTTTTGCGCGCGGTGGAGACGCTTCTGGCAAGCGAGGGTGGGAAGCCCCACTGGGGGAAATATTTCGATGCCAGCCTGTATGACTGGCCCGCGCTTTATCCACAGTTACCCGCCTTTAAGGAGGTGCGCCAGGCGCTCGATCCGCAGGGTAAATTCCTCAATGACTTTATGGCGGAGCTGTTGTCATGAGTGCCGCATTCGCCTGGGTGACGTTGCTCACCCAGCCCGGCTACGTACCGGGCGTGGAGGCATTGCGCCACTCGCTGCAAAAAAGCGGTTCACCGTGGCCGCTGGTGGTGATGGTGACGCCTGGCATTGAGGCCGCGACACGCAGGTCGTTGAGCGATGCCGGATGTGTGGTTCGGGAGGTGCCGATTCTTGGCCCCGATCCCGCGCTGGCACACCGCTACGCTAATGCCCGTTTTGCCGAGGTGTGGAGCAAACTGGCGGTATGGACACTTGAGGAGTATCAGCGCGTGGCGTTTCTCGACGCCGATATGCTGGTGGTACAGAACATGGATGAAGTGTTCGAGTTACCGCTACAGGCGGGCTTTATTGCCGCCTGCCACGCGTGCCGGTGTAATCCCAACCGTATCGCCAGCTACCCGGAAAGCTGGCAGCCTGAAAACTGCTATTACAGTTGGTGTGAAGATCCGCAGATGACGGCGCATCCACCGGCGACCCTGGATAATTATCTTAATGGCGGTTTTCTGCTGTTGACGCCGGATAAAGATGTGTACGACAGGATGGTGACGCAACTGGCCGCCATGGCGGATATCTCCGATTACGTGTTTGCCGAGCAGGATTTTCTCAACGATGTTTTCCGCGATCGCTGGGTGCCGCTGCATTATGGTTATAACGCGTTAAAGACCCTGGAATTGCAGCACCCGAAGATGTGGGATTTCAGCCGGGTGAAGAATGTGCATTACATCATTGATAAACCCTGGGAGAAGTTCCCCGAGCCGGACGATAAGTGGTACGCATTGCACCGTCTGTGGTGGGAGTTTTATCCGCATTAGGGGGGGAAATCTGTGCGGTCTGCTCCCCCTCACCAGAGCACATTCAGGAAAAATCCCCGGTGGCGCTGCGCTTACCGGGGCTACAAATCGTAGATACTGTGAACGTCTTCAACCTTGTTAACCATGGCTGACTCGTTTTCCCGCATGACAACCACAGCGACATCTTTGTGCCCCCCTGGCGCAGAGCGTGCAGCGAGGGGGTTGAGTCCCCGCTGAAATCGGTGAGACGAAGACCCGATGACAAGGGCAGGCCGCCAGGGATGGCGGACTGAGGTTTGTCGAGACAGGACGTCGAGTCAAACCGACCGCAGGCAGCGGGGCGGGAGGCGAACGCAGTGCGAAGCACCGATTTCTTTGCGGGGCCGCGGGGATTGTAAAGGGGAACGCGGTGTTCCCCTTTACCCGTTCACGTGTCCGGAGGTGACATTTCGCCATGAACATAAGGTGAACGGAACCCACCTCCCGAGCCGCATATTCCCCTCACCCCAACCCTCTCCCAGGGGGAGAGGGAGAAAACCGGTGGTAGCCCGGATAAGGCGTTTGCGCCGCATCCGGGAATGCGTTACCCCACCATCTCCAGGTAAATCCGGCGCAACAGCTTCGTTATCTCGCCAGGCTTACCGTCGCCGATTTGCTGACCGTCCACACTCACCACCGGCCAGACAAAGGTGGTGGCGGAACTGATAAACACTTCGCTCGCCTGGCGTGCCTCTTGCGGCGTAAATAACCGCTCTTCAAAGGTGATGCCGTGCTCCTCACCCAGACGGAACAACGCCTTACGGGTAATGCCGTGCAAAATATTATTGCTCAACGGCCGCGTAACGATGGTTTTATCCGCCGTCACGATATAACAGTTACAAGAGCTGCCTTCGGTAATAAAGCCATCTTCAACCAAAAACGCATCATCCGCGCCGTTGGCCTCGGCCCAGGCTTTTGCCAGACACGGCGCCAGCAACTGCACGGTTTTAATATCCCGCCGCTGCCAGCGAATATCCGGGCAGGTCACCACACGGATGCCCTTACTGGCAGCAGGATGGTCCACAACCGCACGCGCCTGGGTAAACAACACCAGCGTGGTCGGCGTCTGCGCCGATGGAAAGTGAAAATCGCGATCGCCACTGTTACCGCGCGTCAGTTGCAGATAGATCCCCCCTTCCGTGAGCCCATTCTCCGCGATCAGGCGCTGATGGATCTCGCGCAGATCGTCTTGCGAAAGCGTCAGAGGTAAGCCCAGCTCACGACAAGATCGCGCGAGCCGCGCAACATGGCCGGCAAAGTCCACCAGCTTGCCGTTCACCACCGCCGTAACTTCATACACTGCGTCGGCAAATAAAAAACCACGATCAAAAACGGAAATTTTGGCCTCTTCTTCCGGCACATACTCCCCGTTGAGGTAAACCGTGCGTGACATGTCTATCTCCTTACATCATTACGCCACTAACCCCATAACGCCGGGGTCGGGGGAAAAAGTTCGCTGCCGTCGTAACGCAACCCGTCTTCACGATCTTCGGCGAGCAATAGCGGCCCGTCGAGATCAACCACGCTCGCCTGCTGCGCCACTACCACGGCGGGTGCCATCGATAACGATGTGCTGACCATGCAACCCACCATAATCTGCAGGCCAAGACGCGTGGCCTCTTCCCGCACGCGCAGCGCCTCGGTTAATCCGCCGGTTTTATCCAGTTTGATATTCACCATCTCGTAGCACCCGGCAATAGCGCCAAGCGAGCCAAGATCGTGGCAGGATTCATCGGCGCACAGCGGCACCGGATGCGGCAACTGAGCCAGCACCGCGTCTTTGCCTGCCGGGAGCGGCTGCTCAATAAGCGTGACGCCAAGGCGCGCCAGTTCGGGAGCCTGACGCAGATAGATCGTCTCATCCCAGCCTTCGTTGGCATCCACAATCAGTCTGGCCTGCGGCGCCCCTTCCCGCACAGCGCTGACCCGGGCAATGTCCTCATCATCGGCGAGCTTGAGTTTAAGTAGCGGACGCCAGGCGTTTTCCTGCGCCATCTGCTGCATGCGCGCCGGGGTATCAAGGGATAAGGTGTACGCGGTATGCAAACTGTGTGGTGCGGGCAATGCGGCCCGCTGCCAGACACTCTGCCCGGACGACTTACACTCCAGATCCCAGAACGCGCAGTCCAGCGCATTACGCGCCGCCCCCGCAGGCAGTGCGCTTTGCAATTGCATACGCGTCATACCCGCCGCTAGCGCGGGGCGCAGACGCTCGATTTGTGCCATGACGCTCTCAACCGATTCGCCATAACGCGCATAAGGCAGACATTCGCCGCGTCCGGTAAATCCCTGCAACTGAAGGGTGACACTCACCACATCGGCCACGGTTCGACTCCCCCTGGCGATGGTGAACGCATGGCGCAATGGCCAGCGTTCATGGGCGATGGTCAGTTCCATTACAGTGCCGCCAGCGTATCAACAATCGCGCCAACGCCCTGACGGAACGGATCCACAACCGGCAGTCCGTGACGTGCTTCCAGTTCAGCCATCAGTGCCCGCGCATCAGCATCGCTCAGGGCGGAAGTATTCAAAGAGATCCCCACGAAACGGGCATCCGGGTTGGTCAGTTGCGCCATTTTCAGGTTCAGCGCCATACAGTCAGCGATGTCCGGAATCGGATAATCCACGCCGCGCATATGGGTGCGGGTCGGCTCGTGACACAGCACCAGCGCATCCGGCTGCGCGCCATGAATCAGGCCAGTCGTCACGCCCGCGAAAGAGGGATGAAACAGAGACCCCTGCCCTTCAATAATATCCCAGTGATCGGCCTCGTTCGCCGGGGCGAGCGTTTCCACCGCGCCGGAGACAAAATCGGAGACCACCGCGTCAACGCTCACGCCCGCCCCGCTAATCAGAATGCCGGTTTGCCCGGTGGCGCGAAATGTGGCTTTGCCGCCGCGCGCCAGGATCTCTTTTTCAATAGCCAGCGCGGTATACATTTTGCCGCAAGAGCAGTCAGTGCCCACTGGCAGTACGCGTTTACCGCTGCGTTTGCGCCCGCTGGCAACCGGGTATTGCTGCGTCGGATGGCGAACATCAAACAAATTGCGACCCAGCCGGTCTGCCAGCGCTTTTAACTCAGGAACATCGGCCAGTTTATTATGCAGGCCCGCCGCTAAATCCATTCCCTTTTCCAGCGCCGCGCTCAGTACTGAAATCCACTCTTTTGAAATAATACCGCCACGGTTAGCCACCCCCACCACCAGTGTTTTTGCCCCCGCTTTGACCGCAGCATCAATATCCATATCCGTTAATTGGCAATCGGCATGGCAATTCGCCATACGGTACTGACCCACGCAATATTCCGGGTGCCATTGTTTAATCCCATCGGCAACTTTTGCTGCCAGTTGGTCATGCGCATCACCAAGAAAAAGCAGATAGGGCTTTTGGATATTCATTATTTATCCCCCTCAGGATAAGACTGAAAATAAATTAACGCAGAAATAACATTTCTGAAAAAATTAAATAAAGGCTGACTGTTTATGCAGAATAACAAGGGTTTTATTATTGTCAACTGTCGCTATTGCAGGCTTTATTTACCATGTTTATTGCAAATAGGCAGTGTTTTATTCTGATAAAAGAAATCCAGAAAACGCTTGTGAAAATATTAATCTTTAAATCCACACCCTCCCCTCAGCCAGGCAATAAAAATATTTATCATAATGTGATCTCATCACTATTCACGCACCAATAAAGCGCAATGCACTATTTTAGCGATCCAAAACAGTGCTATTACGCACGATAAATCTATAAGAAGAATGGATGAGAAAAATCCAATTAATGGATGTAAGGTGAATCCGTTATTGATGGAAATTGTCGCCAGAAATATCTCTGGAAAATCAAAAGACCTGGCCCTTAATTAATATTCATTTCTTCCGGCTTTCGTTTCTAACGGAAATATCAGGCTCGCGCTTACGGAAGAAGTCAGTACGACATGCAGCGCATTCCAGACGAAGCGGCCGCGTGGTGCCAGGCGCATCAGTATTCAGTGTTACGCGGTATTTGATGCTTCAACATTCACAATTAACTGACGGACGGTGAGGTAACAATGAAGAGTTTTTGTGGGAAAGTCTCTTTAATGGCAGTACTGATTTCCGGCCTGGCTGGGGCGCACAGCGCACTGGCGGCAGAGATTAAAATCGGTGTGGTATTGCCCCTGAGCGGGCCGCTCAGCGGATATGGTCAACCTTCGCAGAAAGGCCTGGAACTGATTCAGAGCATCACCCCGACCCTGAAAAACGGCGACACCGTCAAGCTTATCGTAATTGACGATAAAAGTGACAAAGTTGAAGCCGCGAACGCCATGCAGCGCCTGGTCTCCAGCGACAAAGTCGACGCGGTGATCGGTGAAGTCACCTCCGGTAACACGCTGGCGATGGTCAAAATTGCCGATGACAGCAAAACTCCGCTGGTCTCCTCTACCGCAACCAACGACCGCGTCACCCGTAACCACCCGTATGTCAGCCGCGTCTGTTTCTCCGACAGCTTCCAGGGCGTGGTGGGTGCCAACCTGGCCTCACGCGATCTGAATGCGAAAACGGCGGCTATCGTCTTTGACAGCAGCAACGACTACTCCGTTGGCCTGGCCAAAGCCTTCCGCGCCCAGTTCCTGAAAAATGGCGGCACCATTCCTATTGAAGTCCAGGCACCTGCGGGCAGCAAAGACTTTAAAGCGCAGCTTTCCAGCGTGAAAGCCAAAAACGTCGACATGATCTACATGCCGATCTACTACACCGAAGGCGCACTGATTGCCGTGCAGGCAAAACAGTTGGGCTTAAACAAACCGGTTGTTGGCGGCGATGGTCTGGCGGCGGATCCGGTGTTCTTTGATGTGGGCAAAGATGCGGTGAACGGGTACATGACCACCGACTACTACTCACCGAACGCCAAAGAGCAGACTCCGGCAGGCGAAACCTTTATTAAAGGCTGGGAAGAGAAATTCAAATCACCAACCCATACCTGGGGCGCAATGGCAGCCGATGCCTACAACGTGATCGTCAATGCGATGAACCAGTGTAGCGATCCGCACGATCGCGTCTGCGTTAACGAGAAAATCCGCGCGACCAAAGACTTCCAGGGTGTAACGGGTACGTTAACTCTGAAAGACGGCGACGCCATTCGTAGCGCGGTGATTAACGAAGTGAAAGATGGTCAACTGGCATTCAAAACCGTGGTGAATCCGTAAGCAGTAATAAGAGGTTATTAAACGAGATGGATGGCACCATTTTTCTCCAGCAGGTCGTCAATGGCATGAGTCTGGGCGGCATGTACGCCCTGATCGCCATTGGCTATACCATGGTGTATGGGGTCCTGCGCCTGATCAACTTCGCGCATGCGGATGTCATGATGGTCGGCGCATTTGCGACCCTGTTTCTTTTTTCTTCCATTGGGCTGCCCTTCTGGGTAGCCATTTTACTGACCCTCGGGCTTTGCGGCCTGTTGGGAATGTTTATCGACCGGGTGGCTTATCGCCCGCTGCGTCAGGCATCAAAAATCTCCATGCTGATCACCGCCATTGGCGTCAGCTTCTTCCTGGAAAACTTGTTTAACGTCCTCTTCGGCGGCAGCTCGCGTTTCTTTTCTGCGCCGGACTGGTTCAACAACACCCTGACTTTTGGTCACATCATCATCACTAACGTGGCGTGGGTCGTGCCGCTGATCACCGTGCTTCTGCTGCTGGCGATCCTCTGGCTGCTCTACCGCACCCGCTACGGGATGGCGATCCGCGCGGTGGCGTTTGACGTCAATACCGTGCGCCTGATGGGTATTGATGCGAACCGCATTATCTCGCTGGTGTTCGCCCTGGGCAGCAGTCTTGCCGCGCTGGGCGGTGTCTTTTACTCCATCAGCTACCCGACTATCGATCCGTTGATGGGCGTACTGATTGGCCTGAAAGCGTTTGCCGCCGCCGTGCTCGGTGGCATTGGCAGCGTCACCGGCGCGGTGCTGGGCGGGTTTATTCTTGGCTTCACCGAAGTGGTCGCTGTCGCGCTGTACCCCGAACTGGGGGGTTACAAAGACGCCTTCGCCTTTATGTTTTTGATTCTGGTCTTGTTGTTCCGCCCGGTGGGCATTATGGGTGACGAACGTCTGGAAAGGAGCCGCTTCTAATGTTTAACGCTTCAACCACTCTCGGCGCTCAGGGGCGTAACCTGGTCATTATTGTGCTCGCCATTGCGCTGCTGGCCGGGATGAATCTGGTTTTCAACGATTACATTATTCGGGTAATCAGCACCGTATTTGTCTTTATGATCCTGGCGGTGAGCTACAACCTGATTAACGGCGTCACCGGGCAGTTGTCACTGGAACCCAATGGATTTGTCGCCGTGGGTGCCTATGTTACCGCGCTGTTTATTCTCTCAAGCGACAGCAAAATCGATATGTTCGAGATGACCGCGCCAAGCCCGTTTATCCTGATGTTACACACCAGTTTCTTACCGGCGCTGTTGATAAGCGGACTATGCGCCGCTTTCCTGGCGGTCTGCCTCGCGTTCCCTGTGTTTCGCGTACGCGGCGACTATCTGGCGATTGTGACCCTGGGTTTTGGCTTTATTATCAAGATCCTCGCCATCAATAACCCGCAGATCACCAACGGCGCCATTGGACTTAATGATATTCCTCAGCAGCCCCATCTGCTGTTCTGGTGCGGGCTGTTCGCCCTGGCGGCATCGGGGATGATCCTGCAACTGGTGTGGTCGAAGTATGGCCGCATGATGAAGGCGATCCGCGATGACGAAGACGCCGCCATCGCCATGGGGGTGAATACCTTTCGTATCAAAACCTGTGCCTTTGCCACCAGCGCCTTTTTCGAAGGCATTGGCGGTGGGTTGCTGGCCTCATTGCTGACCACCATCGCGCCGGGATTGTTCGACTTTATGCTGACCTTCCAGTTGTTGATCATTATCGTGCTCGGCGGTCTGGGCAGCACCACGGGCGCACTGCTCGGCACCATCGTGGTTGTGGGCAGCGGCGAATGGTTGCGTTTCCTCGACCAGCCGCTGTCGCTGTTCGGCCACGACCTGGGCTCTTATCCGGGGCTGCGTATGGTGGTGTTCTCACTGCTGCTGCTGATCATTATGTTATTCGCCCGTGAAGGTCTGTTGGGCAAAAAAGAAGTGTGGCAAGTCCGCTTCGGGAGACGCCGTCATGACGTCAAATAACGCGATTCTCGAAGTCCAGGAGGTCGTCATGCAGTTCGGCGGCCTGCGGGCGATTGATAATGTCAGTTTTCACGTTGATGAAGCCGAAATCTTTGGCCTGATTGGCCCCAACGGCGCCGGGAAAACCACCCTGTTTAACGTCATCACGGCCAACTACAAGCCGACCAGCGGCAACGTGCTGCTGGCGGGCAAATCGGTCAAGGGCTTAAAACCAAACAAGGTGGTGAACGCAGGGATTGCCCGCACCTTCCAGAACATCCGTCTGTTTAACTCGATGACCGTGTTGGAAAACGTGATGGTCGGGCTGGATCACAGCAGCCACTATTCACTGCTGGAAGCCGCGCTGCATATTGGCCGCTATTTCCCTGCCGAACGTGCCGCCCGGGCAAAGGCGATGGCGCTACTGGACTATATCGGTATCGCCGAATACGCCAACATGCAGGCAACCAATCTGAGCTATGGCAACCAGCGCAAAGTGGAAATTGCCCGCGCGCTGGCGACCGGGCCAAAACTGCTGTTGCTGGATGAACCCGCCGCCGGGATGAACCCCAAAGAGACAGAAGATCTGGCAAGCCTGATTTTCCGCATGCGTAAGGATTACCAGCTCAGCGTGTTGTTAATTGAGCATGATATGCCGTTCGTGAACGCCCTGTGTGAACGCGTCATGGTGCTGGAATATGGCAAACCGTTATTCAGCGGACTGATGTCCGACGCGATTCAACATCCGGAGGTGATCTCCGCCTACCTGGGGGACGTAAATTATGCTTAGCGCCCGTGAGCTGAAAGTGTTTTATGGCGTTATTCAGGGGCTGAAAGGCATCGATATCGAGATTAACGACCGGGAAATTGTGACGCTGATTGGCAGCAACGGCGCGGGGAAAACCTCGACGCTGAACGGTATCGTCAATATGGTGCGCTCCAGCGGAACGGTCAATTTTCTCAATGAGGATATCTCCCGCAGTCAGACGCACCACATCGTCCGTAAAGGGCTGGCGCTGGTACCGGAAGGGCGAAAAATTTTCACCAACCTGACCATCGAAGAGAACCTTCGCATGGGGGCGTATAACAACCTGGCGAATTTCACCCGTCTGCGCGACAGGATGTACAGCCTCTTTCCGCGTCTGAAAGAGCGCCGTAAACAGATGGCAGGCACGATGAGCGGCGGTGAGCAGCAGATGCTCGCCATCGCCCGCGCCTTGATGAGCGAGCCGGTGTTATTGATGCTTGATGAGCCGAGTCTGGGCCTTGCGCCAAAAGTGGTGGGTGAGTTATTTGCCACCATTCGCCAGTTGCGTGAGGAGAACATCACCATCTTGTTGGTGGAGCAAAACGCCACGGCGGCCCTGCGGATTGCCGACCGGGCCTATGTGCTGGAAAACGGCAAGATTGTGCTTTCCGGCGAGGCAAAGGATGTGCTCGCAAACCCGGAAGTGAAGAAGATGTATCTGGGGGGATAAACCAGGTTCCCGGATGACGGCGCAACGCCTTGTCCGGGCTACCTCGCCACGATCGCGGGTCTATATAACCTTACCTTTCAGCGGTGATTGCTGCGGCCATCCCGCCCAAAAAACCCTCTGTTTTCCGCATGATGAGTCGAAATATTAGTAGTTTTCCCTCCGGGAAATAGAACGTATATTGACGCAAATTCATTCATCTTGTTGTCGATACTATGCCCGTTCAATTTTCATCTTTACCCGTGACCTTAGGCGTCACCGGACACCGCGATGTGCAGGATACAGAGCAGCTTCTCGCCCTGCTGGAGAGTGAAATCAGCGCGATTCAGGCGCGCTATCCTCATTCACCGGTCATGGCGCTCTCTTCGCTGGCCGAAGGGGCGGACCGCCTGTTTGCCCGCGTGATCATGGAAAAAAGATTACCGCTGCATGTGGTGTTGCCTTTTGCCAAAGAAGAGTACGAGCGTGACTTCGCCGACACGGTGACGGAATTTCGCGAACTCTACGATTACGCGCAAAAGACCGGCGGTATCTACTGCATCGACACGGTGATCCCCGGTTCTGAAGCGATGATTTCCCTGGATCAAAGCCCGCAGGGCTCTCTCTACCGCGACCTGCAATATGCCAGAGCGGGTATGTACCTGGCGCAGCGTTGTCATATTCTTTTCGCGCTGTGGGATGGCGAAAAAGCCAGGGGCTTAGGGGGAACCGCGCAGGTGGTTAACTTCCGCCGCGAAGGGCGCATTCAGGAGCACGACCTGGCCGCGCTGAATGCCAGACTGCCCGGCATCAAGCGCTATCTGGGCCAATCCAACCTGCTGGATGTACCGGACACCGGCCTGGTGTGCCATATTCACGTGCGCCGTAAAGCGGGAACCTATGCTAACGGCGCCACCGCCCCTTCTGTCTCCTGGTATCCGCCGCTGCCGGTCAAAGGCCAGCCGGAGACGCCATCGATCCACGGCGAAGAGTCCTGGTATCGCAGCCTTGAGCGCCTCGATACGCTGAATGCGCGTATTACCAAAGAAGATGAGGCGAACGCCAGCCTCGGCGCATCGCATCTCTGTCACGCCGCTTTCGCCCATATCGACAGACTGGCGAATAAACAGATGAAAGATATGCGTAAGGTGTACAACGTTATCTTTGGGTTGGCGGCCATCATGGCCCTGGTGGGCAACCGGGTGCCGGGTGATGGCGAGCACTGGGTTATCACCTCGCTGAGCCTGTCGCTGCTCCTGCTGGTACTGCTTTCCGTCGCGCTCAGCCGCGTCCACAGCTCTCGCGCTAACCGCAATGCCACCGAACTGCGTGCGCTGGCGGAGGGGCTGCGTGTGCAGAACGTCTGGCGTCAGGCCGGGATTGCGCGCGCTGTTTCGCTACATTATCTGCGCCGCAGCCACGACAATATCGCCTGGGTGCGCCGGGCAATGCTGGCTGCGAGTATTTACCCGCAAAGCGAGGCCAGCACGCTAAAAACGGCGATTAACGCAGTGAAAGAGAGCTGGGTGCGCGATCAGAAAAATTACTTCGAAAAAAACGTCCATAGAAAAGAGCGCAAGCACCGCCTCGCAAAACGCATGGCTTTTGGGCTGTTTATCTGCGGTATCGCCATCACGTCTGTGGTGCTGGCCTCCAGCCTGTGGGGGCTTACCGATGAGCACCTGGCGCATACACTCCATTTCTGGAATATGGTGGGCGAGCACCTGGCGGAGTTTTTGATCGCCTGCGCCGCACTCTGCGCCGCTTACGCGAAATTTCTTGGCTATGAAGAGGATATCGCCGACTACGAACGGTCTGCGGTGCTGTTCTCTACTGCGCTGGCGAAAATGGAAGCCCATTCGCCGACGCCGGATACCGAAGACTTGCAGGAAATCTTGTATGCGCTCGGTATCGAAACCCTACAGGAAAATGCACGCTGGGTGGCGCGCACCACCGGACGTGATGTGGAAATTATTGGCGGCTAACACATATTAGGCGAAGGAATGGCACGATGACTCAGGCAACCACGCAGCGCGAAATCCGGGTATTTCTCTCCTCCACGTTTCGGGATATGGACGCCGAACGCCACTATCTGGTGACCCGCGTCTTCCCGGAGATCCGCCAGATCTGCTATCAGCGGATGATCAATTTCAGCGAAATCGATCTGCGCTGGGGAATCACCGAAGAGGCGGCCCACAATGGCCGCACGGTGCAAATCTGTCTTGAAGAGATTGAACGCTGCCGGTCGCTTGGCATTCCTCCTTTCTTTATCGGTTTCCTTGGCGAGCGCTACGGCTGGGTGCCGCAGGCTGACGATCTGGCCGCCTACTGGCAGCAATCACCGGACCAGCGCTACGCCGGGCTGATCCGTGACGCACTGAAAGAAAATATCAGCGTCACGGAGCTGGAAATTCGCTTTGCGTTTCTGGCGCCCCCGCCGGATGTCGCCCCCCTCTCTTCTGCCAGCACGCCGCGTGTGCAGATGTTTTTACGCGATCCGGCCCTCACTGCCACCATGGCAAGCGCTAACGCTCCGCAGGATGTCTGGTTTGATCGCCTGCCTGATGGCACGCCGGACAGCACGCGCACAGCACAACTGGCTTCCCTGAAACAACGGCTGCGTCAGCATTTTCCGCAGACTATCGCTATCGACGGCTATGACAGCGTGGAACAATTCGGCGAGGCGGTAAGGGCTTACCTGCTCAGCGCCATCGATACGCTGTATCCGGCGGAAAAGATGCCCAATCGCTGGCAACAGCGCACCCATGAACACGCGCAGTTCGCCGCCGTGCGTCGCCGGGCCTATGTGCCGCTTACAGCATTTCGCCAGCAGATAGTCAGCGAGCTTAACCAGGGCTGGATGGCCATTTCCCCGGAGCCCTGGCTGATTACCGCCCCGTCGGGGATGGGTAAAAGCGCCTTTTTAGCCGACTTAGAAAGCACGCTGCGGGAGAAAAACCGGCAGGCGCCGATGCCGTGGGACGACGATTATGTGCCGCTTGAAATTAGCGAGATCCTGAGCCAGGACGATAACTATCGTGTATTCAGCCACTATATTGGCGCGGATGGCGACACGACGCTCGACAACTGGCGTAACCGGCTGTTCTGGTTTTTGGCCGAAGAGGGAGATAGCACAGAGCCCGCCTCCGATGACCATCACGCCTGGCAGCAGGTGATGGAAAGAGTTCAACGCTTCCGTCAGCGCGAAAATGCGACGCTGGTTCTTATTCTGGATGCCATCAACCAGTTTGATAAACCTGAGCTTGCGATTCACCGCCTGCAACAGCTTGAATGGCCTTCACGCGTGCTGCTGGTCTTGTCCGCCACGCCAGAGGTGCAATCATTCCTTGAGCAGCAAAAAATCACCTGGAAATGCCACTCGCTCCCGGCGCTGACGCAGGAAGAGCGCGAAGCGCTTTGCCAGGCAAGCCTGAGCCTGGTCAGCAAGTCCTTGTCCGGGGAGCTGACCGGGCAGCTTATCAGCGCGCCCGCCTGCGACAATCCGCTGTTTATGCGCCTGGTATTAGAAGAGCTTTGCCTGCATGCCCGACACGAAGCGCTGCCGGAGAGACTGAGCGCGCTGCTGGCCTGTGCCGGGCCTGGCGCGTTGTTTACCTCCGTATTAGCGGCGTCTGACCGTGATTTCTCATCGAAACTGGCGACCCGCGCCGCCTGCGCCATTGCGGCCTCTCGTCGCGGGCTGACCCATAGCGAACTGTCCCGCATTCTGGCGATTTACCCCTCGCTGAAAGTCCCGGATAGCGAGTTAGTGCCGCTGCTGGCACGGCTTGCCCCGTATTGCCAGAACAGCGATGGTCGCCTGCGGTTATTGCATAACACGCTCTATCAGGCGCTACAGGACAATGATGAAATGGAAAGCTGCCGGGAACGTATTCTCGGGGAGATCCAGGACAGCAGCGGCTTTGCGCTGGCGGAACGCACCTGGCAGTGGCTGTCGCTCGGTGAGATCGATCCGGTCATACGCGAACTCTCTGAGGTGATGGCGGTGATCCGTTTGCACGAGGTGGATCCGGGCCTGTTACACACCGTCTGGCAGTTTAGTGGTATTTACGACGGACGGCGTCTTGACCCCCGGTTTGAACAGACATTTGCGTGGACCGCCCCGGACCCGGCGGTGCTGCAAAACCACCTGCCTGCCGCGCTCTCCATCTTCACCTGGTTACGTCAGAGCCGGGCGGAAAAGGCGGCGACACAGTGGGCAGAGATGATTAAACCTGCCGTAGAGGACGATAAAACGCCGCCGGGGCTGAAAGCGCACTTTTACAATACGCTCACGGTACTGGCGCAAAAAACCGCTAACCCGGCACTGGCAAAAGAGGCCATGGATCAGGTGCTGGAAAATCTGTTTAACCCCGGAGAAGCCGGTATGAAAATGCTGGCGGTAACCATGTCTAACATGGCGCAGCAACTCAATGCGGCGGGTAAGAGTGAACAGGCGCTGGAACTTTACCAGAAGGCAAAAGTCGCGGCCCTGCAACCCCCGCGGGACCCTGCCGTTCTGGCCAACATTATCATGCAAATCGCGCAGATTAAGGCCCAAAGCGGCAACACCGCCGAAACGGAACAGCATCTGCAGGAAGCGGTTGCACTCATTGAACAGATGCCGCCAACACCGCAGCGGCAAATTATGCTGTCATCGTTTTATCAGGAACTTGCCACCGTTTATCTGGTGGAAAAAAACTTTGCCCGCGCCGTCGGGCTCTATGACCGCGCCATTGCCGCGGTAGAAACGATTTACAGCAGCGACGCAACCGAGATACGCAAACTCGAGGAAAGCCGCGATCTGTTTTACCGCCTGGCCGGCGAGCACGGCCAGACAGAGTAAGCCCGCTTAGTGAACGAGCTTATTCCAGGCACTGCGTAGCTTTTCGCCCACGCTACGCTTTGCCTCTGTTTGCGCGCTCGCAGGTTCCGCCGGAGATTCATCTGTCATGGATACCGGGTCCGCTGGCGTTCCAGGTTGTGCCGCTGTTGACCATGTTGAGACGTCGACTTTTAGGGATGTTTGCCATGACGGGGTCGCCATACTGACAGGCGTCTGCCCCCATTGTTCCTTGCGCCCCGTTTTGTTCAGCACGCCTCTTGCCACCAGCCATTGAAACAGCGCATTTTTTTCCGGGGATGCTTCAAGCCACTGCGGCTCCACCATGGTAAAGAGCGTACGGTACAAGGTCTCCGCAGCCGCATACTCGGCCAGGAAATAATGCATTTCTGCTGCCTCCGCCACGGACTGCACCTTAAGCTCACCGTCACCATGGTCATGCTCAACACGAAGCGACATAATTTGCAGCAGCAATGCTTTCGCTTCCTGATATTTCTGCTGTGCTTTGTAAGTACAGGCCAGATTACGCATAACCTTGAGCCTGCCTGCATTCTCCGGCGCGAGCTTACCCTCCTGTACAGCGAGCCATTTCGCCCAGCAGGCGGCCGCCTCATCCAGACGATCCTGGCCCAGGTAGAGCATGCCGAGGTCATCAAGTAACCGTAACATCACCGGGCTTTCAGGCCGACTCAGTTCAGACTGCGTGGTCAGCATCGCTTCATACAGCGGGATCGCCTTTTCATGGCGATCGTCTTCCATATAGAGGTTTGCCAGCGATTGTCGGGCAAATAGCAGCTCCGCCTGATTATCCGGCAGATGTTCAAGCAAAGGGATGGCTTCGCGCAGTTGCGATGCGGCGTCTTCAAGGCGCCCCATGGAACGGTATAACTCCGCCATATAGAACAGCCCGGCAATGAAGTCAGGATGGCCCGGCGATAACGATTTACGCCGGATGTCCATCATCTGCGTAAACAGCGGTTCGGCTTTATCGGCGTCGCCCTGACGATAATAGAGTTCTCCCAAATCGTTCAGACTTGTGGCGATATCGGGATGTTCCGGCGGCAAAACCGCCTTACGCAAGGCCAGCACTTCAAGCAAAACAGGTTCGGCTTCGTCGTAACGCATAAGCTCCATATAGAGCCCGCCAAGGCTGCGCTTTAAGCCAATGAGATGGGGATTGTCGCGGGCCTGCAGACGCGTTCTCACTGCCAGCGATTTACGCAGTAAAGACTCCGCCTGCTCATATTCTTCCAGTTGCTGATAACACTCCCCCAGACTCTGGGCGAGGTTGGCAAAATCGATACTGTTTTCGTTGCTCACCGCTTGCAGTGCTTCGCGCAATAGCGGCTCTGCTTTTTCCGGCTGGCCCAGTGCGCCGTAAATTCCGGCCAGGTTATTCAGCACGACGCCAATATCCGGGTGCCCTGCGGGTAACATCTTGCGCATCATTGCCAGCGCATCATGCAGCAGCGGTTCCGCTTTGTCATACTGCCCAAGCAGGCGATAGAAAAGCGCCAGGCTATTGATCGTCCCCATGGTGTTGATCACGTTAACGGGCGTGGCTTTACGTACCAGAACAGCCGCCAGTTCGCTCCAGCGCACACCAATCTGCCAGAATCCGCGTTGCAAAAACCAGGCGCTTACCGCGTTCATTGTGGGCGTAAACACCACCTCAGGGCGCCAGACATTCCAGTTTTCCACCAGCGCATGTAATAACAGCGAAAGGGAGCTTCGCCCGGCGCCAAGTGTGAGCATTGCCTGCGAGGCCAGCTCCGGGTAGCTTTGCTGTAACGCGCAAAAGGCGTCGACATGCCCGAGGGTCTCCACCAGTTGCTCATAATTTTCCAGCGCCATCCATTGGTATGTGCGTTCGGCCACCGAAAACGCATCCCGTTGATTAAACCGGGCCACCAGCGCCCGCCGGGACGGGGACATCAACGGCGACAGCGCGGTCAGCGTTTGGGTAAAGATGGTATGGGTGATACGCAACCTGCCGTCTTCGTTCAGGCAAAACGGCGCAATACGCGCCAGCAAGCGCAGCAAGGTCTGGTCGGCCATTTTCAGGCCTGACTGGTGCAGATGCGGTGCCAGCAGGACGGCTAAATCACTGTGTGATACCCCTGCGCGGGAAGCGGCAATCAGCGTCGTCGCATGGCTGGCAAGGGAGTATCCCTCAGCGCGAAAATCCCGGTCGGTTTCATTTAACAGCGCCAGGAACAGTTGCCCCGCATCATCATAAGTGAGTAATGCGCTCACCCGTGCCGCCAGGGAGTCGTGATCCGCATGCAGGCGTAACTCTTCCATCACCAGACGCAAAAACAGCGCGTTACCGCAGGCGGGCGCGGCAACCAGTTGCCCGACTAACGTCTCCGGCAGCTTTTTACTGTACTGGCGCAAAAATAACGTTATGGCCTCGCGGCGATGCGCTTCGGTCAGTTCCGGGAAAGCCAGCGTCTGCCACGTGTCCGGTAGCGGTTCCGTTGAGGTCACCACCAGCAATGTGCCCGGTAAGAAGCGCAGGCCATTGAGGCGGCGCATCCCCGCCTCCTGAGGGGAGAACTGGTTAATGGCATCCAGCAGCAGAATGATGGGCTTGCCCATCTGCACCTGGGCGGCGCTCACGAGTTCCGCAAACGCCGCCCAGCGCGCGTCATCTTCGGTGGGAACGTCAAGCGTGGCGGGCAGATAAGGCGTAAGCACCTGTAGCACCCGCTCACGCCAGCTTTCCGGCGTGTTATCGCCGTCCGCGCCAACGAAATGGGCGATCACCAACGCCGTGTTAAAGGTTTCAGAGGCCACAAGGTCGGCCATAAACGCACTTTTCCCCCGCCCGGAATCGCCAACCAGCGCCAGACGGTTCAGGGGATCGCGCGCCTGATCTCCATTCGGGAGCATGGCAGCAAGCATGTCCTGTGCCCATGTCTCAACCTGCTGTTTAAAAGCGGGCAACGGCACATAGTTCTCGCGCCGGGAAAGCGCATAGCATTGTTGCGCATGTAACCTGAGTTGCCGCTCATTCGGCACCTCATCAAGGGGGAAGTGGGTATCCAGTTCGGCAGTTAAGAAATCGAGGATCTGCTGACCAAACTCGCTGATCGCCTGGTAGCCATCAACACCGATGCACTCCGCGTGCGTCTCTCTGATTGCCCTTTTCAGGGCCGCAAGCTTGTCGCGGGCAGCGTCTGTGCTTTCATAGAACGTGGCCGACGCTTTCCCGGCAAGAGAGGCCGTTAAATCCGGATGGCGAAAATAGAGCTGGACCCGCTGCCTGCTGACCCCCTGCGCATCGTCCATAAACCCAAAGCGCATCTCCAGCTCGGTAACGCTGATACCTTCCGCCAGCGCCGCTTCGATACGTCGGGCATAGGGGTTTTCATCCTGCGCCGCCTGGTGCCAGTAATTTTCCAGCTCGTGACGCTGTGGTACCCAACCGTAACGTTCGCCGATAAAGCCAATAAAGAACGGCGAAATGCCCAGCGCGCGGCAGCGGGCGATCTCTTCGAGGCAGATTTGCACCGTCTGGCCGTTGTGCGCATCCTCTTCGGTAATTCCCCAGCGCAGGTCAATCTCGCTAAATACCACCTGGCGTTCAAGACACTGCTGTCGAAACAGGGGAAAAACGCGGGTCAGTAATTCATGACGCTCGTTTTCCATATCCCGAAAGGTGGAAGACAAAAACAGGCGAATCTGGCGAGGCTGACTGGCTGACGTTGGCATGAGCGCTGTTCCATGTGGTTGGTCGGTAACATATTTATCCGTAACAACGAATAAGGTCCTGGGCCTGACGTTTCACCGAATCATTGACCCGTTCGGATGCCAGAATTTTCTCCAGCGTGGAGATGCCCAAACCCGATCCATATTGGCCACCCGCCACCGCGCATCATCACCCAGCGGGCGATTTTGGGTACGCAGAACACCACGCGCATGTAAAAGGGAGCGTATTTTTGAATGCAGAGACAATAAAGCGATAGCGCTTAACGAGGATAAATCCCGTTCTGAACAATCTGACTTATCCATGTATTTATCTGGACCCCAATGTCACCGCTACAAGATGGGCTGTCAGCCTGGCATTTTGCCCTTTCTGACCGGGTTCGTCATCCCCCCAGAACTGGTCGAAACGCGCCTTCCTGAAAACAGGGATTGTTACCCGCCCGCTGTTATCTGACAATGACAAAATATAAAGGCAGCCGCGCAGGGAAAGCCGCAGATGAAAAAGTATTCTTACCCCTATTTGTTGACCCTCGCCATTGCCGTTGTGGCGGCGATTTTTGGCTTTTTCGCCTGGCGCAACATGATTTATCGCCCCACCTTCCTGTCCCATGCGGCGTTTCGATATATGGTGATGACCGCGCTTGCGATGACGGTTGTCGTCTGTTTTGCCCTACGAAAACGCTTTGCCGCCAATATCAGCACACGAACGGAATATCTCAAAGCCTGGTGCGGTATGGCCCTGGGGATGGTGTTTGTTTTTTCCGCGCTCTTCACCACGCTCACCTGGCTGCTGCCCGGCGTTGAATCGACCTATACCGCCCCTTATCGCTACAGCTCTGGCGGCTCACGAAGCTGCTCCGGGGCCAGCGTCTATGACCGCGATCTTGATGAAGAGATCCGCATCTGCGAGCCCTCCGGCAATCTCTATTCTGGTCGCACCCTGCGGGTAATAAAGCGGACCAACGCGTTGGGCATGGTGGTGATAGACGCCACTACGTTCCCCTGAGGCTCCGTCTGTCGGCCTGAGAGAGCATCAGGCATATTTACCGTTAGTGACAAAATGGCAATGGGTAATGAAATATTGCGTGTTTCGCCGGAGCGCGACTGCGCGTAGCATGATGGCCTTCCCTGTGACCCGTGTCGGTGGCAGGGAAGCACGCAGATTCGCCCTATTCTTCGACAACGTTATTCGATGTTACAGCGCAGGGAATGGAAGGATGTCATGTCTTTATCCCTGATAAAATCTCTCTCTGACACGTGGGAAAAACACAATGAAAAGCTGGCTTGTAGCGTTACTTAGCGCGGCACTGCTCTCTCCCCTGGCCGCATCGGCTGACAGCACTTACGTCTTCTTTCGTCACGGCGAGAAACCGGACAATAACAGCGGGCAACTCACCTGCAAAGGGTTAAACCGGGCACTGAGTCTCCCCTCGGTGCTGCTCAAGCGCTACGGTACCCCGGACGCGCTGTATGCCTCAGCGCCGAAAGAGAAAAAAACCGGCAGCTCGCTGCGCCCGCTGACCACCATCACGCCGCTGGCGATTCAGGTATCCAAACCGGTAGTGCTACGTTTCCATGCTGATGACACCAGTGAACTGGTTTCCGCACTGCTGGCGCAACAAAACCAGCCGCTGACGTTTATTTCCTGGGAGCATAAAAATCTGGTCACCGCCGCAAAAACGCTGATTACCCAGACGGGTGGCGATGCGTCGCAGGTGCCTTCATGGCCGTCGGCGGACTTTGATTCGATTTATGTGGTTCAGCTTGACGCACAGCAGCATTTTAAATCTTTTATCAGGGATACCGAAGGGCTGGATGGCGTCTCCAGCCAGTGTTCTGCCCCGGCGCAATAATCGGTGTGAAAGGAAATAGCGAGGGGAAGGATAACCTCGTTATTCCTTTTAAAATGCTAACGTTTCTTTTATAGGAACAATAAAGTGCGATAAAAATGCGCGAAAGCAGAAGAGTAGTGCTATTAATAATTCTATTCAAAAACAAGAAGACAATTCGGGATACAACAGCGCATTATCTTTAAATCAGCGCATAAAAATGGCCCGTCTCCCGAGCCGAATAACAAAACGTTTATAAGTTTGATTTAGCTTAAGGTAGCGAAAATTTCGCGAGGAAAAATAGCGACCGAAATATACACCCGGAATATATCGAAAAATAAAGCAAAAAAAGAAAATCCCTTTTGCGACTTTAGCGTTGAGTCTTATCTGTATTCATAATGTAACCAGTAAAGACAGGGTGGTTAATTAATGCACAGAGCAATGCATAAATATATCGATACTTTCACTGATACCCTGCGCCTTTTCTTTTTTGGGTTTCTCTTTTTTTTCTGCCGCCCGGTACTGGCAGATGAGCCACACATTGCATTAAGTGAATATTTTATTGAAACCTGGTCGACAAAAGACGGCCTGCCACACAATAGCATCAACGCCATCGCACAGACCCGGGAAGGTTATTTATGGTTCGGCACCTGGGAAGGGTTCGCCCGCTACAACGGCAAAACCTTCCAGGTCTTCGAACGCGGCGGCGAAAGCGCCATGCCCGACTCCGGAACGCTGGCGTTTGTCGCCGGGCCAGACGGCAGCCTGCTGGTTGCAGGCGCGCGCGGCGGTCTATCTTCCTGGAAAGATGGCATCTGGACGCCCTATGCTGCGGCACCGACCATGATTGGTTCCGCCATGCGCGACAGTAAAGGTAATCTGTGGGTGACCATGCCCGGAAAAGGCCTGTTAATGCGCCCCGCCAATGAAACCGGCGCAACGCGGGATGTGCATATTCTCGATAACGTCACCGCCAACAAAAGCGTGGAAGACGCGGACGGCACTATCTGGGCCGCAACAGACAACGGCCTGTATCAGGTGGTCGACAATAAAGCGACCTCGGTGCCGCCAGCCAGCGGTTTGCCGCAAGTCCGCGCCTTTAGTTTGCTGGTAACAGACGATAACACTTTACTGGTGGGTACCGAAGCCGGCGTCTGGAAGCGCGTCGGTGAAGATTTTCAGCCGCTGCACCCGGAACTTACCAATGAAGTGGTCTCAACCATGATGCAGGATAAGCGTGGAGATATCTGGTTCGGCACTATTAACCACGGCATATTCCGCCTCAGTCCACAAGGGCTGGAACACCTGAATATTGATAATGGTATCGTTCATAACCGCGTGCAAAGCATCCTGGAAGATCGGGAACAAAGTATCTGGATTGGTACTAATTCGGGATTGATCCGCCTGCGTCGCGCGCCGTTTATCACCGTGAGCACCCGCCAGGGCCTGAACGGCGATTATGTTCGTACCGTGATGACACACTCGGACGGCAGTATCCTGGTGGGCACCAGTACCGGGCTAAACCGCATTCGGAATGGGCGCGTCGAACAAATTAACTGGAATCAACACACGCAGCCATCGGTACTGAGCCTCGGCGAGGCCACGGATGGCAGCGTATGGGTCGGTACTTATACCGATGGTCTGCTGCACTGGAAAAATGGCCAATTAACCCCGGTATTACAGCAATCTAATGGCCTGCCCGGTAACGAGGTTCGCGCCATCCTCACCGATCACCAGCAGAACCTGTGGATCGGCACCGCCTCCGGTTTGAGCGTCTTACGCGCCGATGGCACGCTCCATACCTACTCGGCAGATGACGGTCTTCCTGCCAGCTTTATTATGGCGCTGCAGGAAGATGAACAGCAGCGCATTTGGGTGGGTACTGGCGTGGGGGTCTCCGTTTTTCATAACGGAAAATTTGAGCACATCGATATTTCCGCCATGGAGAATGCCGAATATGCCTTCGGCTTTTACAGCGAACCTGGCTATATGTGGATGACAACTGACCGGGGCTTGCTCCGTTATCGGAGCAGCGATGGCGCAATCGGTATGGTGGGGCGTAAAAACGGTCTGCCCATCGACAAACTGTTCCAGGTGATACCCGACAATATGGGGTATCTGTGGCTTAGCTCGAACCGCGGCATGATTAGGATAAGCAAAGCCGAAGCCGTGGATGTTATTGAGGGGCGTAAGCGGCAGATTGCCGTAACCACGTTCGGTGAAAGTGACGGAATGATCAGCGCGCAGGCCAATGGCGGCTCAATGCCTGCCGCCACGCGCGCCGGTGATGGCGGTATCTGGGTGGCGACCGCGCGCGGTGCGGTGATGGTTCACCCTGAACGATTAGGGGAATTTAGCAAGACGCGGTTAGCTGCGGTGGTGGAGTCGGTTGAGAGTAACACCACGCCGCTCGACAATGACTATACCTTTCCTGCCGGAACGACACGCATCCGGATAAACTATTCCGGGCTGGGCTATGTTCTGCCGGAGCGTATTCGTTATCGTACCCGTCTGGAGGGTTTTGACCCGCAGTGGATCGATCGCGAAAACAATACGACAGCGGAATACACCAACCTGCCGCCGGGGAACTACCGCTTCAACGTTTCCGCCAGTTACCCCAACGGCGAGTGGAATGGCACGGACACGGTTATCAACCTGCGCATTAACCCGTTTTTCTGGCAGCGGCCCCTCTTTCAGGTGCTGTTAGTGCTGCTGTTTCTGTTGGCGCTGTTCATGGTCTTTCGCTGGCGTCTGAGGCAGGCGCGCCGTAACGAAGAGCGCCTGCGCACGCTGATTGCCGCCAAGACGCTGGCCTTACAGGAGCAGGCTGAGGAGTTTGAACGACAGGCCAAAGAGGATCAGTTGACCGGGCTGGCAAACCGCCGGGTCTTTGATAAACAACTGATGCTCGGCTTCGACGATGCCCGTGCGCATGATTATCCGCTGACGCTGGCAATCTTCGATATTGATCACTTTAAGCAGATAAATGACCGTTGGTCACATGTGGTGGGCGATAAGGTGCTGCAAAGTATCGGGGACCTGCTGCGTAATACACAGCAGGACGCCAGGCTGAGCGCCCGTTGGGGCGGTGAAGAGTTCACGCTGTTGTTTCCGCATATGCCGATAGCGCAGGCTACGGTGATTTGCGAATCACTGCGGGTTACCTTATCGCAGACGGATTATCGGCATATCGCCGAAGGGCTGCAGGTGACGGCGAGCTTCGGCCTGGCGGAGTCGTCCTCTGCCAGTGACAGCAATGCGTTAATTAAGCAGGCCGACCACGCGCTGTATATCGCCAAACAGACTGGCCGCAACAAAGTGGTTTGCTGGTCCGGCGAAGAAGAAAGCGCATCTGGTCATTTTCAGATTTAGGGTTATGGCGTATTCAACACCAAATGAAAACCCGGCAGCGTTATTTCCATATTGGGAATAACGCTGTGCGAAAGCGCAATTGCAATGCAGAAAGACTATTCGCAAGAAGCATAAAATTGATTTTGATTATTCCCAAACCATGCCGAACATTTCTTTGCCGTATCCGGTACTTTTAATTCCAGTGTTTTTTTCGTCCCCTTATAACGGCAAACAAGATAGAGCGGCAAATTCATTTCCCGGCCATAATCCTGATAATCTTGCAGCGTCCACACCATATCATTCAGCGTGTCAGGCATTAACTCTCCCAACTTGTCCGGTGGCCCCTGAAAAAGGCTGACGTCATCCATCCTGTATGAGGTATTCTTCACTGTCAGCGAATCAGTACATTGGATTTTTTCAGCGCTTGCCAAACCTGAAAACAGTAGCGCTACGCTTAACACTATCCCTTTACGTCTGGACATAATAACGACTTCCATTTTTCAGCAGAAATGCACATTGATAGCGGGTTTCTGAACAAAAACTGCGAATCCATACCTGTGCAGAGAGACGTTATTCGCAAGCTGCTATAAGTTTACGGTTCTTATCATAGGCAACGGAACATTTTTTGGCCGTGGCCGGAACAATCAACTCGACGCTCTGCTTCGTGTTCTTATAGTGGCATATAAAATAGAGCGACGTTTTATGCTCTTTCGCCTCATCCTGATAATCAGGCAGCGTCCATACCGTCTCCCGATCGTTATCCGGCATCAGTTCGACTAAATCTTTAGGCGGCCCCACGAACAAACTGGCATCGTTTAAGGCGTGTGTTTTATCTTGCTGCGTTGGATATTGCGGACAAACCGTTGTTGCCTGAGCCGCGCCAACAGATAAAAACAGCCCCGCACCGAGCAAAAGCGTCTTACTCCACAACATAGTAATTATCTCCATTGTTTTCCGCGCGTGGTGCCTTATGAAAGCGGATGGTGCGTTTGCTGACATAATGTGGTGTGGCCTCACGTTCACCAGAAGGAAGTGTCCGGTGGTTCATCCACTGATCCAGTACCTGTATGCCCGACGCATCCTGCCCAAGATAAATAGCGGCGTGGGAACGGCCGTCAGTATGGTTGCCATAGCGACCATCCGCATCAAACGTGGCAATCGCCGTACCGGGCGCAATGGTCATATTACCTTTAACTAATTCGCCCCGTTTCCATGCTACCGTGCGCGGCATATTGGCCGCCTTTTGTGTGTACGCCACACACTGACCATTACCTACAGACTGACCGACATACGCTAACGGTGTTTTTGCGATATATGCCATGGAGTTAACACCCGTAGAAGTTGAGTGATGACATTCTGCATCTAATGTAAAGATATGCAAATAGAGGACAAGGGCGGATTTTAAATTAAGAAAATTCCTGGCTGGCTGGGGTCTATATTATATATTTATCAAACGGTTATATAAAAAGCGCGCCGTGATTATTGGCCGCTGGAAATGAAGACTCTGAGCCTGCCCTCCCCTGATAAAGAGCTATTAATGGCAGGCTCAGCGTCCCATGACGGGATTACAGATTAGATTTTTTATCCGCTTTCGCGGGCGCGTTCTGTTTTGTCGGCGCGCCTAACGTGTGCTTAAACCAGCCGACAACATGGTCAATCACCTGCGGCTGATACCAGTGAATATCGCCATGCTCCGCCCCCTCAACCAGGATATACTCGACGGTCTCTTTTTTGGCTTTCAACGCCTGATATAACTGCGCGCTTTGCTGAGGAGAAACCAGCGTATCCGCACTGCCGTGCATAATCAAAAACGGCGGTTCATGGCCGGTAATATGGCCCATAGGGCTTGCGGCAAGCGCTTTTTTCGGGTCGCTGTCGATGGTTGCCCCGGCAAAGGTGCGAAATGCCGCGCCGTGGACCAGTAACGCTTCGGTCACCGCCGCTGAGCGATGCACCTGCTGTATCTGTTCCGGGAAACCTTCGCCTATATTGAGCAAATTCGAGATGCCATAAATCGTGGCCACACCCTGAACGTCAGATGACTGCTCGGGGTAATCCCCCTTGTCATACTCTTTTTCGCCGTTGGTCGTTCCCAGCATTTGCGCCAGCCATCCCCCGGCGGAATCACCCAACACGGCAATGCGGGCAGGATCGATGTTGTACTCTTTGGCGTGCGCTCTGAGGTAACGTACCGCCGTTTTCCCGTCGACCAATGGCGCGGGGAATTTATCCGGAATTACGCGGTATTCCGCGGCGGCAACCACATAACCTGCGTTCGCCAGCGCCATACGCATCGCGATGTATTTATCGTGATTGGCCGTCATAAAACCGCCGCCTGGGAAGTAGACAATGGCCGGTTTCAGGTCATTATTGCGCGGGACCAACAGCGACATCCTGAGCTGCCTGAGCGCCACGCCATCTTTGACCTGCGAGTAAATCACGTTGCTGAATAAATCGGTCTGATCCTGTGACGGCGTGAATTTCATTATTTGTGCGCCCTCGGTTGATCCGGGTAAGGTGTCGGCAGCGGCAACCGCCTGTGAAATAGCGGACGATAACAGCATACAGCCCGCCAGGATAAGGGATGTTGATTTCATAATGTCCTTCTTGTGTAGGGGGATTTTTCCCGATCCTGACGCAGGATATCATTCGAATTAACCGATGAATAACGCAAGAAGTCGATGTAATTGATGCAGTAATCCGATGATTCGCGCCACAAAATCTCTGGCGCGGGCGATGTCATCGGCAAGCGCGTAGCATACTGAACCAAACGCCATGCTTTCACGGGGCAAAGATTTCTCCATGAACGTGGCAAGTTATTTGAGGACTCCCTTAAGGCCCTCTAACTGATATGATCAGCAGGAAAATTCTCCCGCCCCAAAAACACCGGAGGGAATGATTATGTCGTGGAGTAAGGAAATAATTTTAGGTTGCGCGGTTTTTCTCTTTTCCAGCGCTGTCTTTGCCGAAAAAATCAACTGCCCGCCTGTTTTACAGGACGGCAATAAAACATACCGAATGAATGTCGCTGATGTTTTCGTCGGGCCGCCAGAAGAAAGGGCGTCATTATTACCGGATACAGACGAAGAAATGGTATGGACACAGCAAAGATGAGTTTTACGCCTCTTGTGAATAAACCTGCGCATTGCCAGATATCGCCCGCTTAGCGGAACTGGCGATACGCCATAAACCATCCATAAGAGATGAACAGTAAATTGTTCACACTCCGCAGTGTTTCATCGCAAACAGAACGTTTACCACTCAATATTTAATCAGCGTTTAAATAAACGGTAGCCCCATAGCACCAGAGCAGCAATCACAGCAGCCAGAGCAGTCTTGATAAGCAACAGCGTGAAGGCGTAATTGTTCATTGCCTCTTCGCCGTCACCCGTAACAGAAATATGACGCATAAAAATATCGTTAACCCAACGATCAGGGATCAGAAAGAGCACAGCGATCAGCACAACAATAAACAGGATAATTTTCATCTCACATCACCGAAAGGGGGAAAGGGGATTATGCGCCGCGGGATCATAGCACAAGCAAAACGCGTGACTTGCTCGCAGCATTGTATTCGGAAAATGCGCTGATGTGCGTGATAATGGTGGTGCGGATAAGCCAATACGTGGAAAATATATGCAGATTGCATTAAAGCCACGTCCTGAAAAATACAGGAGGGTATTAGATGTTGTGGAGTAACAGAGCTCTAATGTTAAGTTCTATGTTTTTGTTTTATTCCGGGGTTACTTGTGCTGAAAAAATTGAATGCCCTCAGTCTTTGACAGAAAATAACAAGAAGTACTCACTTTATAATCTTGATGTGTTTGAGGGGCCGCCTAAAGAAATGGGATCTTTGATGCCTGATTCCGATGATTCTGCTGTATGGACATTGAGTGATTCCCAGGCTGCGGTTAAAGCTCGCAACACTTCTATGTTTCTCGTTTGTCAGTTTAAAGGCACAAATAAGACGGTTACGTTAAAAATCCCGGCCAGCGCAAAAAAATGCTCAGCATGGTTCGAAGGTAGCGCAGAACAGACACATATTGTTTGCCAATAAGCCCATCTGATTGCCAGATACCTTCTGGTTTGACAGTGAAGATGAGGTCAATACCGAAGGTAACTGGCAGAGTGGGAATAAGGCCGTTATTTCTACCTGTGCACAACAGGCTTAAAGCGTAACGCTATCACCATCAACAGGATGACGCCTGCACTCATGATGAGCCACGCGTTTGTCAGTGACGCACCGCTGTCGCGCACCATACCGGCGATTAACGGCATCAGCGCGGCAATCAGGTATCCGCCACCCTGCACGCGTGACAACAGTTTCCCTGCCTCGGCCGACGTTCGTGCATGATCAAATGTCACAATAAGCGATAGCGGGAACAACGCGCCAATACCGCAACCAAGCAGCAATGTTGACATAACTGGCGTGGTTCCGGGAGAAAAGACAAGACACATCAACCCTGCCAGCAACATCAACAGCACAATGAGCAGCGGAACACGGCGGTCAGGAAAGCGCGTGATCAGCGCTGAAACGGCAAAGCCCGCTACAACTTCGGTCAACGTAAGCCAGGCCAGCATATAGCCGCTGCTCCGTGCGCTCCAGCCCGCCTGAATATAGAGAGGGGGAAGCCACGCCAGTACCAGGGTATAGGCACCTGTCCCGATGCCAAAAAATAGCAATAACAGCCATGTTCTGGATGACGATAATGTCACCTCTGCGAACACCGTTTTTTCTACCTGGCGGTGCCTGGCCCATGACAGCCAAAATAGCAGGGCAAGAAGCGCTAACAAACCGGCTATTGCCAGCGTAGGCTTTAGATCAAGCCGGGTAAACAACGGCTCGGCCGTGGCAGCAGCCAGCGCCGCACCGGCCATAATTCCGGTGCTGAACAGAGACATAAACGTGCTGGCCGATTGCGCGTATTCTTTTTTTATCAGCGCTGGCATTAACGCCTGGATCATGCCGATACTCGCGCCACCCGCTAAAGCTGTACACATAAGCCCCGTGAGTGATGTGCTAAAGCCCCGGAATAAACAGGCGAAAAGCAGGATGGAAAGCCCTACTGTAATACCCCTGACTGCACCGGTTCTGGCTAAAAGCCATGGTCCACTCAGCGCAACCAACCCCATCATGGCGACAGGCAAGGTGGTGAGCAGACTGAATTCCGTGGCGGATAGCCCTGCTTCACGCTGTAAAACCGGAAATAACGGTCCGATGGAAGCCAGGATGGGGCGAAGATTCAATCCGATCAAAAAAGCGATAAATGCGAACATAAAGGGCGAAGATGCTATGCGTTTCAAAACGTAATCCTTTTAGGCATGTGATTGCTCCAGCAAAAAATGCGTAAGCATTTATCTTAACATTAAGATAAATGTGTTCCTTGTGTAAGATGGACCGCACAACTCGATAAATAACCCTATTTAAGGTACGAAAATGCATGACCATATCGATTTCGTTGTCAGCCAGTGGGACAGCGCAATGCCTGAGCTTGACGCCTCTTCAATGAAAGTTTTTGGCCGAATGTTGAGGGTGATGAAGCATTTGGGGAGGATGCGCGCCCAGGCGCTGGAACCGTTCGGCTTTCGCGACGGGGAATTTGACGTCCTTGCCACTTTGCGCCGAGCCGGTGCGCCTTATTGTCTTTCTCCAACACAGCTATATAAATCGCTACTGGTCACTTCCGGAGCGATGACGAATCGCCTTAACCATCTTGAAGAGCAAGGACTGATTGAGCGAATTCATGATCCCGATGACAAACGCAGCACACTGGTCAGCCTGACAGCTTATGGGCAAGAGCGTATCGAACAAGCGCTTCTCGTCCACACTGAAACGCAAAACGCGATACTGGCCAACCTCTCCCAGGCTAAACGGGAGCAGCTTGAATCATTATTAAGGGAGTTGCTGCTGACATTTCCGGGCTGAGACTGCGGCCCTCGCTCATATCGATAATGGCCGGGTAATTAAAGACCCGCTCATGGGCATCTCTCTTTAAGCCATCGTTAAATGGCTCTGAGGTGTCTGTTGAATTCGAGGCGATTCAATTATTAATTTCTTACGTAACGATCCGAAGTTGAGTCAAGACGTGGGAAGAACAAATATAAGAGTAAGGAATTTAACCCAATGAAAAAAACAATCATTTTTTTTTGCTTTTTATTAACCAGCCACGCTTCGCTGGCGGCTGAGACAGCAAACGTAACAAGAAACGATGAAGTCAAAGTCTGCGAAGAGAAATATGGCGACGAAAACAGTGAATGCTTAGGCGACATTGAGGATAAATCCACCGAGACGCTCAATAAGGTCTATGCGGATAAGCTTAAGGAGATGGAAAACTTCGACTACACCCAGTGGTGGATGGGCGATGAAGAACGCAAAAAACGGATGATTGAATTATTCAAAAGAAACCAGGCCGAATGGCTCAAATATCGTGATAATTATTGCAACATTGCAGCGACGGGTTCACAGGGCACGCACTACATTGGTAATGCCGCAACAGGGTGCACAATCAATATGAATAAACAGCGTATTAAAGAAATAAAGATGCTTCAAATGCTAAATCTGGAATAAAAGGTGCCCCTTAGCTTTTTCTGACCGCCTTTGCCTAAGGTGGTCAGAATTTCGCGTTGAATTACTGCTACCCTTACCCTGCGGTAAACGTGACTTCATACAGGCGCGCTTTTTTGGCTTTAATTACGGTCGCAGTTAATACCGTCTAAGATTTTCTTATAGTAAAGCGAAACGTGTTAAATGGTAAACAATGTTCGGCAGAAACCAACACTGGATCAGCAACATCGTAATAAAACATGGTGCTGGCGGGCTTATTGCTTTGCATAATCTCCATCCAGCCGAGCCTTTCGCCTTGTTGTGCTGGCACACGAATATTCTTCTGGCGTTAGAGACAGCCATACGCCGTAGCGAGATCGCAGAACTACGATGGCGCTTTATCGACCTTGAAAAGCGAGTTGCACATTTGCCAGATACCAAGAATGGCAATGCCCGTGATGTCCCTTTCTCAACGAAAGCTATTACGATACTGTCCAGCCTTAAGGAACATTCAAAGCAAACTACTGATAAGGTTTTCGATATGCGTGCAGACGCGATTACCCGCGCTTCTTGTAAGCATCCCCGTAAACCGGCCCATTCACTTTTAGAGATCTTCCGACATACTGATTATGTCTTACTGAGGAGATCGCCATGTGTAAAGCCCGATTCACCGAACAGCAGATCATTGCCGTAATTAAATCGGTTGAAGCCGGACGAATTGTTAAAGATGTCT
>OGTF01000037.1_pt1 | contig 72477 bp, 63 predicted proteins | sample 1574471 | NCBI WGS metagenome assembly OGTF01 (sample SAMN03295837, study PRJEB24534) | human gut metagenome | isolation source: fecal sample 5 from infant 5 | host: Homo sapiens | place: USA: Pittsburgh, PA | collected 2014-07 | reverse complement strand
GATGTTAAAAATCTTTAATACAATGACGCGCCAAAAAGAGGAATTTAAACCTATCCATGCCGGGGAAGTCGGCATGTACGTGTGTGGTATCACTGTTTACGATCTCTGTCATATTGGTCATGGCCGTACTTTCGTGGCGTTTGATGTGGTCGCTCGCTACCTGCGTTTTATCGGCTATAAGCTGAAATACGTACGCAATATTACCGATATTGACGACAAAATTATCAAACGCGCCAATGAAAACGGCGAAAGCTTTGTGGCGCTGGTCGACCGAATGATCGCGGAAATGCACAAAGATTTTGATGCCCTCAATATTCTGCGCCCGGACATGGAACCGCGTGCGACGCACCATATCCATGAGATCATCGAAATCACTGAACAGTTGATCGCGCGTGGTCACGCCTATGTTGCTGACAATGGCGACGTGATGTTCTCTGTGCCGACGGACCCGAACTACGGTCAGTTGTCGCGCCAGGATCTCGACCAGTTGCAGGCGGGGGCGCGCGTAGACGTCGTTGACGTGAAGCGTAACCCGATGGACTTCGTGCTGTGGAAGATGTCCAAGCCGGGCGAGCCGAGCTGGACCTCGCCGTGGGGCGAAGGGCGTCCGGGCTGGCACATTGAATGTTCCGCGATGAACTGCAAACAACTGGGCAACCATTTCGATATTCACGGCGGCGGTTCTGATCTGATGTTCCCGCACCATGAAAACGAAATTGCCCAGTCAACCTGCGCCCATGACGGCGAGTATGTGAACTACTGGATGCACTCCGGCATGGTGATGGTCGATCGCGAGAAGATGTCCAAATCGCTGGGTAACTTCTTTACCGTCCGTGATGTGCTCAAATATTACGACGCCGAGACTATTCGCTACTTCCTGATGTCCGGCCACTATCGCAGCCAGTTAAACTACAGCGAAGAGAATCTCAAGCAGGCGCGTTCAGCGCTGGAACGTCTGTATACCGCGCTGCGCGGTACCGACGGGTCTGTTGCGGCGGCCGGTGGCGAGGCGTTTGAAGCGCGCTTTGTTGAGGTCATGAACGATGACTTCAACACGCCGGAAGCCTATTCGGTGCTGTTTGATATGGCGCGTGAAGTGAATCGCCTGAAATCAGAAGATATGGCGGCGGCGAATGCGCTGGCCTCTCATCTGCGTAAGCTCTCTTCTGTACTGGGGCTGCTGGAACAGGATCCCGATGCGTTCCTGCAAAGCGGTGCGCAGGCAGATGATAGCGAAGTGGCTGAGATTGAAGCGTTGATTCAACAGCGTCTGGATGCGCGTAAAGCGAAAGACTGGGCAGCAGCAGATGCGGCGCGCGACCGTCTTAATGAGATGGGCATTGTGCTGGAAGATGGCCCACAGGGTACGACCTGGCGCCGTAAGTAATTACTGCTCCTGAGGGGAACGCGATGTTCCCCTCTCCCCACAGCGGATAAGGCGGTTACGCCGCCTGAGTTATCGGGACCGCCAGTGCCACAGCACGCCCATCAGAATGAGCCCCGGCACCCACACCCACAGCAATTCCGAAATGATCACCTGATGCCCGTAAGGCGTCATATACCGCGACAGGGCAAAAGGCGCGACCTTGATCACCTGCCAGGGCGCAAAAAAGCGTTCATCTGACCACGGCCAAAGCCAGCCAACTCCTTTGCCGCCGGTGGTAATCGAATCCAGCAAACTGTGTGACAGCAATGAGACGGTCAAAAAAGCCCAGCAGCGCATCAGGCTCGCTTTAAACCAGCGTCGCCCCAGCCATGTCACCAGAATCGGCACTAGAAAGGCGAATAACAGCGAATGGGTGAAGCCGCGATGACCAAACACATTGCCGTACGCCACGCCAAATTTGAATGCCAGCACATCGGCATCCGGCAACATCGCAAGGGCAACGCCTGCCAGCAATAATCCCCTGGGGATCACCTTGTTGCCCAGTCCTAATCCAAGGCAAAGTGGCACGGCGGCGTGAGTAATAACGGTTGGCATTGTCAGTCCTTGAACAAAAGAAAAGAGTATAAACGAGACGGCTTACATCGCCGGATGTGTGTTTTCTGAGAAGTCAGGGTATAAAGAAAAAAATATTTTTGCCATGCGGCAGGAAATTAACATCAGCGTTTTCCGATAGTTGGTCTGCCGTATAAACAGGGTGATGTTATACAAAAACCGAAATACCCGCTCTGATGCGCAAGGTGACTTATCCGGCAGAGTGCGCCATGACACCTGAAAAAATGGGGGATGTGGTGAATGCTGCCGCCGTAATGCAACGCGAATGACTCAGTGCATGCATCCATTAAAAATGCGGGCCAATACTCGCTTTATTATGCGGATTCCCGCACCACCAGTTGCCCGGAAAGGGTAATCGTCTGCGTCAGCAAATCTGGCTCTTTCAGCTTACGTATAATCAGTCCCGCAGCCTGACGCCCCGCCTCTTCACTGGCCGACGAAACATAGGTAAAAGAGGGAGAGGTGAGGTTCACGTGGAGCATATCCTCGAAGCCTATCAGCGCCACCTGTTGCGTCAGAAAGACATCTTTACCGATGGTGCGCCCCACCTGATGAATACCGCTGATAGAGCCAATCACCGCGTTCGGCGAATGGCATAGCAGGGCAGTGATGGTGTTGTTTTTTTCCAGCAAATGACGCGTTGCCAGGCTGGCTGATTCAGTCGATTCACTGCAGGCGGGAGCATATTCATCGCGCAGCACCATACCGTATTGCTTGAGGGCGCTGTGTACGCCCAACAAACGCTGGTGGCGTACCAGGTCTTTTTCCAGACCGCCGATATAGGCGATGCTGCGATGCCCGCGTTCGATAAGGTAGCGCGTGGCAAGGCTTGCGGCCTGGCGGCTATCGCGCATCACCAGATTGCAGCTCTCGGCAGGCATGGACTGGGACACTACCACCGTCGGCAGCGGACACTGGCTGATTTTTTCCGGTAAATGCGGATTAAGGGGATCCGAGGAGAGATATATCACGCCCGCCACGCCCTGTTGCTTAAAAGAGAGCAGGCAGCGTTCCAGGTGCTCATGATCATCCAGCGGCTGCCCCAGGAAGACCATATAGCCCTTACGTTCCAGCTCCTGGACAATGCTCGCCATCACCTTGATGGAAAAGCTGTCGCTGAAATCACGCAAGATCAGGCCAATCAGGTTCGAGGTATTGGCGCGCAGATTAGCGGCCGCGACGTTGTGCACATATCCCAGCTCATTGATAGCCGACTGAACTCTCTCGATGGTGGCATCGGAGATTTTTCCCTTTTGGCGCAACACCAGAGAGACGGTTGAAACCGAAACGCCCGCCAGTTTAGCGACATCAATGATGCTGACCTTTTTCAATCGTGCTCCCTGAAAGTACAGAATAATCAGTCAGAAATAGTAAAGCCTCCTGCATAAATACAGGAGACTTATTTCACCTTACCAGCACAAGGTTATTTGCCAAGCGATGTCGCCATAGCCTGAGCAATAAACTGGGCTCTGGCGCCGAAGATCACCTGCACGCCTTTATCCCCGACAAAGACCACGCCGCGTGCGCCCACACCGTTAAGTCCTTCTTTATTCACCTGGCTGCCGTCCAGCACTTCAATACGCAGGCGGGTAATACAAGAACCAACGGAATCAATGTTTTTCGCCCCGCCCAGCAGGTCAACAATCTCGGTAACCAGCTCCTCGTCCGTTTTGTCTTTCGCGTCCGCAGACACTTCGGTACGGCCCGGTGTTTTGACATCAAAGCGACGGATAACAAAGCGGAAAGTAAAGTAGTAGATCAGCGCCATCGGCACGCCAATGATCACCGCATTCAGGTAGTTTGTCTCATAGCCATTAAACGACGGCAGAATACCAAACGAAATGTAGTCGATAAGACCGGCTGAGAACGACTTCGCGATATGCGCATGCATCAGGTACATGGACATGTAGGCCAGGCCCGCCATGATCGCATTGAACACATACAAAATCGGCGCGACGAAGATAAAGGTAAATTCGACCGGCTCAGTGATGCCCGTTAAGAAACAGGTCAGCGCGGCGGAGAAGAGAATACCCGCAGCGATTTTTTTGTTTTTGGTATGCGCTTCGTGGTACATCGCCAGACAGGCGGCAGGAAGTGCGAACAGCATCAGCGGGAACTCGCCCTGCATGAATTTACCGGCGTTCTGATAGGTGTCGCTACTGAATGACTTGGTGCCTTCTTCCAGCATTTTGAACCAGATTGTCTGATCGCCGTGGATAACCTGGCCTGCCTGAGTGGTGTAGTCACCGAAGGAGTACCAGAACGACGGATACCAGATATGGTGCAGACCGAGCGGGATCAGCGCACGTTCCGTCAGGCCAAAGATAAAGGTTGAGGCTGCCTGATTATCGCCGTTAACGATAACGGAGAGCGCGTCAATGCCCGCCTGGATATGTTGCCAGACGTAGGGCAGCAGCAGGCCGAGAATAAACGACATAAACGCGGTGGCGATGGCGACAAAACGCTTACCGGAGAAGAAGCCCAAAAATTCAGGTAACTGCATGGTGTGGAAGCGGTTATAGCACCAGGCTGCGAGGATGCCGCAGATTAAGCCGCCAAACACCCCCATTTGCAGCGACGGGATACCGACCACCATCGCATATTTCCCGCCCTGTGAAGCCATTTCCGGCGTAATCGATAGCACGGTGCTGATGGTAATGTTGGTGACAAACACCGACACGGCCGCAGAAAGGGCGGCAATTCCGGATTCAGAGGCCAGACCAACCGCCGAGCCGATGGCGAACAGCAGCGGCAGGTTATCGAAAATAACCCCACCGGCATTCATCATCAGCGGTAAATGAAACTTATCGCCAAACGCCAGCAGCAGACCGGCGGCCGGCAGTAATGAGATGGGCAGCATTAACGCACGCCCAATCATGGACAACTTTGAGAGTGATTTAATAAACCCTGATAACACATTCATCGTGTGATTCCCCCGAATCCAGGCTTTTTTGTTGCGCGAAATACGCACATTTATTGTGAGTAGAACGTTCTAGTAAAACGTTCTACTTATCGTGTTAGAAGCGATTCTTCTCCGCAACTGAAATTTCACTTTCGGTCATAGCAAAATGTGATTATTTGAAGGCGATCAATTATTGACCGTGCGGACACTAAGGGAAATAGGGAGGGAAACAGGCCCGGTGAACGGGCCTGTAGAAAGGATATCAGGCGACTACGGTGACGCTTTGTCCCTGAAATACAACGGTTTGCCCGGCAACGATCTTGCAACGCTTACGGGTTTCGACCTTGCCGTCGACCTTGACCAGACCGTCATCGATAGCGATCTTCGCCTGCGCGCCGCTTTCGCTCCAGCCTTCCAGTTTCAGCAGATCGCACAGTTCAACGTGCGGATGCTTGCCCAGTGAGAATGTTGCCATCTTATGCTTTCTCCACGTCGTGGTACTCTTCGCACGCCTGTAGTGTGTTCTGAATCAGGGTTGCGACGGTCATCGGGCCTACACCGCCCGGCACCGGCGTGATATACGAGGCACGTGCGGCGGCGTCTTCGTAAACCACATCGCCAACCACTTTGCCGCTTTCCAGACGGTTGATGCCAACATCAATCACGATGGCACCTTCTTTGATCCACTCGCCCGGAATAAAGCCCGGTTTGCCAACCGCGACGACCAGAAGATCGGCGTTCTCCACATGGTGGCGCAGGTTTTTGGTGAAGCGGTGGGTCACGGTGGTGGTGCAACCGGCCAGCAGCAGCTCCATGCTCATCGGGCGACCGACGATGTTAGATGCGCCGATGACTACGGCGTTCAGGCCGTAGGTATCAATGTTGTAACGTTCAAGCAGCGTCACGATACCGCGCGGGGTGCACGGACGCAGACGCGGCGCACGCTGGCACAGGCGGCCAACGTTATACGGGTGGAAACCGTCGACGTCTTTATCCGGCGAAATGTGTTCCAGCACTTTGACATAATCGATACCGGCAGGCAGCGGTAACTGAACCAGAATACCGTCGATTTCGTTATCGGCATTGAGCTTGTCGATAAGCGTCAGCAGTTCGGCTTCGGTGGTGGTTTCCGGCAAATCGTAGGAGCGGGAGATGAAACCCACCTCTTCACACGCTTTGCGCTTGCTGCCGACATAAATCTGCGACGCAGGGTTGCTACCGACGAGGATAACGGCCAGACCAGGGGCGCGTTTTCCGGCTGCCAGGCGGGCTTTCACCTTTTCAGCAACCTCAGAGCGCACCTGCTGCGCAATCGTTTTACCATCTATAATCTTTGCTGCCATCAGAGAGAAGATTCCATCTGTAACTAAAAAGAAGTGGGGATGTGTATATTTTGTCAGAAGTGGGCGGCGCTGTCAGTTACCGTTTATGTTTCGTGCGTAAAGGCAGGGCGGTGAAAGTGCGCAATGGTGCTCACTTCGCGAGCATCTGAGAGCAAAGTCATTGACTCGACAGGTGTTGACCGTATAATCCCGATCCGCAACTCTCCCGTAAGGGATATCAGTGCGCCCTTAGCTCAGCTGGATAGAGCAACGGCCTTCTAAGCCGTAGGTCACAGGTTCGAACCCTGTAGGGCGTACCATTTTCAAGTAAACTGACGTCAACCGACGTCTTTTTTTATGCCTAAAATTCAAGGTATTGGCTGAATTTAGCGCGTCGTTATTCTACCGGGCTCTACTCGTATCAACGTACATCAAGTAGTATTTGTTGGTATATGTGATGGTATCTCCCAGTTCGATAAAATCTTGTACCAACAGCCAGCATGGGGGCCTCAAATGGCATTAACCGATGTGAAGGTAAGAAGTGCGAAGCCAATGGACAAGCCTTATAAGCTTACTGATGGGGAAGGGATGCATCTGCTGGTCCATCCCAATGGGTCTAAATACTGGCGATTGCAATATCGTTTCGATGGGAAACAAAAGATGTTGGCACTCGGTGTTTACCCGGAAATCTCGTTGTCCGAGGCCCGGCAGCGCAGAGATGAAGCAAAACGACAAGTGGCCAATTCCATTGATCCCAGTGAGAAGAAAAAGGTAGAGAAGCAGGCGCGTAAAGTTGCTGTAGAAAATACGTTCAAATCTGTTGCACTGGAATGGCATGAATACAAGCGCCCCAATTGGTCAAAGGGGTATGCCGAAGATCTGATGGAGGCATTTGAGAACGATATATTTCCTGACATCGGCAAACGACCAATAGCAGAGATTGAACCATTAGAGGCTCTCACCACACTACGCAAACTTGAAAAGCGTGGCGTGCTCGATAAATTGAGGAAGGTTCGTCAGGCCTGCAAACAGGTTTGCACTTATGCCATCGTTACGGGTAGAGCGAAAAACAATCCCTTTGCCGAACTTGCCAGCGCCCTGACTACGGCGAAATCAACTCACTATCCTCATCTACTGTCTGACCAGTTGCCAGATTTCTTGAAGGCCTTAGAGGCTTATTCGGGAAGTCCAATAACACGGCTTGCGACGCGCATTTTGATGTTAACGGGTGTTCGTACCATTGAACTTCGCGTGGCAGAATGGAAAGAGTTTGATTTTGACAAGTGCGTTTGGGAAGTTCCGGTCGAAAGGATGAAGATGCGGCGACCTCACTTAGTGCCTTTATCTGACCAGGTTATAGAGGCACTGCGTGAACTGCAGATGATAACCGGCAGGTATAATCTGGTTTTCCCGGGGCGTAACGACATTGCTAAGCCAATAAGTGAAGCCAGCATAAATCAGGTACTAAAACGGATTGGCTATCATGGGAAAGCGACTGGACATGGATTTCGTCACACCATGAGCACAATCTTACATGAGGAAGGATTTAATACTGCGTGGATTGAGTTACAGCTTGCACACGTGGATAAAAATACCATCCGTGGGACTTATAATCATGCACAGCATTTAGAGAGCAGGAGAGGGATGCTGCAGTGGTATGCAGATTATATAGAATCATTAGCAAACGGCTCCGCGTTGCCTCTCAGAAAAGAGGCGTAGAAGAAAAGGAACCTGCGCAAAAAAGTGTGCAGGTTTTCTTTTTGATATTTCTTTTGCATGAAATAGATGATTTTCCGACAATTAATTTTAAGTTAATTGGTTGCGGTTTTCGGATCTCTTACCACATTCACGTAGATTGTTGGCACACTATTCAATGATTTTTATTATTTAAATCAGTGAGTTGATTTTTATTACGATTTGCTTTTAACCCTCGCAGTTTAGAAGTATTATTTTGAGAATATTCCCCTTGTCCTGCTTTCTCTCGCCATTCGGTCGGTGTATGTGAAAAGTCATTTTTAAGGTTAATGCTCATGGAGTTATGGATATTTTTAGCAGCGATTTATGTTGTTTATTTTTTCTTTTTCAAAAAGAAAAAGCATAAATCTGCAGGATCTCCTGTTTCCAGAACCGTCAAAGCACCACCAAAAGCAACAGAATGGAGCGCTGACACCAAGAAAAAAGAGACGGTTGTGCAAAAAGATGATAGCGAAGATGACAACCTGGCAACTTTTACACTGAGCAGCGGGCGGGGTGTCGAATTTCGGGTGACAACCAATCATTACCGGAATACCTCAAAGTCAGCAGGTGCATTAGCTCGATGGGTTCTTCCGGGTGAGATGATAACTGTAGCTGGTGTAACAATCACCGGTGGTCACATTTATCTGGGGCAACGTATGAAGCCCATTGGACAGGAGCTAAACGGCTATTATGACGAGGGAAGTGAGGCATCGTTAATTGATGACACATGTAAGATACAACCCACTTCTTATCTTTACGAAGACAGTTCATTAGGATACTGGCCAAGTTTTTCCTCTCTTTCCCCAGAAGCACGTGGTGCGTATATCAGTTGGATTGCCAGTGACAGGTCTGACCCATCGTGTCCAATAGGCTATGTTTTCATATATCTCTACGGTCTGGAAAGAAAAGCGCTTGTAGATTCCACAGAACAAAATTTCCCTGATGCTGAATTCCGTAACCTGTTCAATGAAGTCGGTCGGTTAAGGTCGGTATTCAGCGAGAACCGTTCCTTCCGTGGATATTCGACACAATTACTCGAAGCTATGTCTATTCTGCGCCCGGATATGGATTTAGCCACAGATCTCGATAGTGCATCAGGTTTCAGTAATGGCATGCAATTTAAGCTGGCTTTGGCTAAAACTGTACATGAGGGAATGCCTGTATCAGCCGAACTGGCGTTGGCGTGGGTAATAAACCATACCGAATATGCGCTGCGTACCCCCGCTCGCCGATGTGCCAAAGAGTTTGCTGCGCTTTTCAAACGGCGTTACACCCTCAAATATGGTGAAGGGATGGTCGTTAAGGCGAATAAAACACGTCTGCGGTTAGATTACACACCTGCAAGCCCCAGTTTGCGAGGCATTCGTCTTCCTGTTCCTGACTTGCCTGACCCAAGTGCATTGAAGGGCCCGGTTCAGAAAATTATTGCCCTTGCCGACATATGTACAGATGAACTTGATGCATATAGTCGCTACCTTGGTAGGAAAGGCACCTCAGTAAATGATACTGCTGCAATTATGTTGCTGCCTTCAGAGATCGTTAATGAAAGCGCAGAAAAAATATTAAGCTCATTCAAACGCTGGGCTGATGAGGCGATCCTCAATAAGGAGGGGTTAGTCTCAGTTGCTGATTTTTGGGCCCATATGAATGCCAACTGTCCAGCGAAGATTAATAAAAAAGAGGCCGACTTGATGCAGGCCTTTGCACAGAAGATGGGTTACTGTCTGGCACCTGATCCGTATTACCACCATGTGAAGGCAGACGTCGACGGCGCTCTTGTTCTATTTCCTGCCGGTGAAGGTCGACGCTTCTCACCTTCTACTGAATTTATCTCAGCTGTAATGACGCTCAGATTAGGTGCGATGGTCGCCTTGATTGACAATTCTCTTGATCAAGCCGAACAGAGAGTGCTTGAGAATGCCATCAACAACAATACTGGCTTCACCGATGATGAAAAGCGTTCCCTACATGCGTATTTAACGTGGCAGCTTCATACCCCAGCCAATATGACGGGAATGAAAAGCAGGATTGAGTTGCTGGGGACTGCGGAAAAATCAGCGGTGGGTAAAGTTATCGTTAGTGTGGCCTGCTCGGATGGCACAATAGCGCCTGCCGAAATCAAACAGCTTGAGAAGATTTATTCAAGCCTGGGTCTGGATCCCTTATCTGTATCAAGCAATATCCATCAGCATTCCGCAACTGAACATTCTCTCGTTTCGTCGGTACCAACTGATCAGCCAACGGCAGGGTTCACACTGGATGCTAATGTACTTGCCCGCCACGAATCTGCCACGAATGATGTTCGTAAATTACTGAACACGATTTTCACTGAAGAAGAACTGGAAGAACCAGAAAGCGCTCCAGCCTCATTAGCAGAGGAAGGAGGCCTTGACCCCGCACATAGCCAGCTTTATCGCAGTTTGCTGGAGAAAGAACAGTGGTCCCGGAAAGAGGCGACAGAATTGTGTGTAAATTTGAATTTGATGCTCGGCGGTGCGCTTGAGGTGATCAATGACTGGTCCTATGCGGTGGTTGATGCTCCGGTACTGGACGATGCCGATGATGATATCTGGGTTGACCTGGAAATTGCCAAAGAATTAGAGGGATAGTGAATGTCTGTAACACGTATAAGAGTGAAAGAACGCGACGCTATTATTCAGTCACTTAAGTCAGGTGTAACGCCAAGGATAGGCATTCAGCATATCCAGGTTGGCCGCGTGAATGAGATCACCGCTCTCCACCAGGATATTGAGAGGATTGCTGACGGTGGTGCAAGCTTCAGACTTATCATCGGTGAATATGGTTCTGGTAAAACGTTCTTTCTGAGTGTTGTGCGCTCTATTGCGCTAGAGAAGAAGTTGGTGTCAGTCAGTGCTGACCTTTCTCCTGACAGACGTATTCACTCATCGGGAGGTCAGGCTCGTAATCTCTATTCAGAGCTTATGAAAAACATGTCCACCAGAAACAAGCCGGATGGTAATGCGTTACTTAGCGTTGTTGAAAGATTCGTTACGGAGGCAAGGAAGGAAGCTGACACGGACGGCTCCGAGGTTTCATCAGTTATTCATAAACGCCTGGCTGCTCTGTCAGATATGGTGGGCGGATATGACTTTGCGAGGGTCATTGATGCATTCTGGCGGGGGCACGAGCAGGATAACGAAACGCTAAAATCCAATGCCATTCGCTGGTTGCGGGGAGAGTACACCACCAAAACTGATGCCCGTAATGATCTCGACGTTCGGACTATTATCTCAGACGCTTCATTCTATGATTCTTTGAAGCTGATGAGCCTTTTTGTCCGCCAGGCAGGCTATGCCGGTCTTTTGGTCAGCCTCGACGAAATGGTGAACCTCTTTAAACTGAATAATACGCAAGCAAGAACCGCGAACTACGAACAAATTTTACGGATACTGAACGACTGCCTGCAAGGCTCAGCCGAGAACATTGGTTTTATCCTCGGGGGTACGCCAGAATTTCTTTTCGATCCGCGTAAAGGTCTTTATAGCTATGAGGCGCTCCAATCGCGTCTGGCAGAAAATCGGTTCGCGCAGAAAGCAGGAGTGATTGACTACTCGTCTCCCACTTTGCATCTTGCCAGCCTCACTCCTGAGGAACTGTATATTTTACTGAGAAATCTTCGCCATGTTTATGCAGGCGGAGATCCAGAGAATTATCTGGTTCCAGATGAGGCACTGACTGGATTTCTGCATCACTGTAGTAAAACCATTGGAGACGCTTACTTCCGTACCCCCCGTAATACCATAAAAGGTTTCCTGGACATGCTGGCCGTGCTGGAACAAAACAGAACGATGAACTGGCAAACACTAATCGAGGGTGTGGCGATTGAAGAGGACAGACCCAGCGACATGGATGATGTCATTGTGGAGGAAAGTGACGACGACGGCCTGGCGAACTTTAAGCTATGAGCAGTGCCTATGATAGTCTCGATCCCCGCGTCCGTAAGTGGGTTTACAAGCAGGGTTGGTCTACATTAAGGCCCTTGCAGGAGAGTGCCATCCCGGCAATTTTAGCCCGTGATCGAGACGTGCTAATTAGTGCAGGTACAGCAGCGGGTAAAACAGAGGCTTTCTTTCTTCCTGCCTGTTCGGCAGTTGCAGATCTCACTAATGGATTTGGCATCGTCTATATCAGCCCGTTGAAGGCATTGATTAACGATCAGTACCGTCGTCTTGAGAGCCTTGGAGATGCATTGGAAATGCCAGTGACTCCCTGGCACGGGGATGCACCACAAAGCAAAAAGAAGAAGGCTCGGACAAACCCTGCTGGCATTTTACTGATTACACCTGAGTCACTTGAGTCTTTACTCATAAATTCAATGGGCTGGCTCAAACAGGCGTTTTCTTCAGCTGCATACATTGTTATTGATGAGTTTCACGCTTTTATTGGCTCAGAGCGTGGCGTACAGCTGCTTTCTCTGCTCAATAGAATTGACCATGTGCTAGGGCGCCAGGTAAATCCAATCCCCCGCGTAGCGTTGAGTGCCACGCTGGGGGAACTGGAGAAAGTGCCCGAAATGTTGCGCCCGGACAAACGACTCCCCTGCGTAACTGTTACAGATAGTAATAGCACGGCCACTCTTCAGGTACAGGTCAAAGGATACCTGGAGCGAGTGATCCAAAAAGAGGAAGAACTTCAGAGTCCAGCTGAACATGACGTTTGCGCTGACATTTTTAGACTTTGCCGTGGCGATTCTCACTTGGTCTTTGCAAACAGCCGAAAGCGCACTGAAAGCATTGCGGCTACGCTGAGCGACATGTGTGAGGAACATATTGTTCCCAATGAATTCTTTCCCCACCATGGTTCCCTTGCCAAGGAATTGCGGGAGGCGCTTGAAGCTCGTCTTCAGAAAGGAAATTTGCCCACAACAGCTATTTGTACAATGACGCTCGAGTTGGGAATTGATATCGGTAAGGTTAAATCGGTTATACAAGTTACGCCTCCGCATTCTGTTTCCAGCCTGCGTCAGCGTATGGGGCGTTCTGGGCGACGCGACTCCCCATCAGTGCTGAGAATGCTAATTACAGAAAATGAGCTTACCGCGACTAGCAGCATAGTTGACCATCTACGGCTGCAGTTGGTCCAGTCGATGGCCATGATCAGACTGATGATCTCTAAACAATGGTTTGAACCAGCTGATGCTCGACAGATGCATTACTCCACGCTGCTACACCAGATTCTTGCTATTACCGCACAATGGGGCGGAGTTCGTGCCGATCAGCTCTGGTCACAACTATGTCAGACAGGGCCGTTTAGAAATGTTGATTTAAACGATTTCAAAAGTCTGCTTAAGCATATGGGAACATGTGGTTTGCTCACTCAACTTGCGAGCGGCGAAATGGTTGTTGGGGCAGAGGGGGAAAAACTGACTAACCATTACACATTTTATGCCGTGTTCAATACACCAGAAGAATTCCGCATTGTCACAGGAAACAGAACCCTTGGGACAGTGCCTGTGGACTCACCACTGCTACCAGACCAACACATAATCTTCGGTGGGCGGCGCTGGAAAGTTACAGAGATCGATACAGAGAAAAAAGTTATCTATGTAGAGGCAACCAAAGGCGGTCAGCCACCACAATTTAGTGGGGGAGGAATGTCTGTTCATGATGCCGTTCGTCAGGAGATGCTCGCTATCTATAGGGAAAATGATTACCGCATAGCGATAGGTAGCAAGAGAGTAGATTATGCCGACGCTACCGCCAGAGGCCTCTTTGCAGAAGGCTGTAGTAACTTCCAGCGTTATAACCTGCAAAATGAGTATGTTATTACGAGTGGGCAACACTGTTACGTAATCCCCTGGATGGGGGATAAAGTTGTGAATACGATTACAGCCTTGCTCATACGTTGTGGCTTTAAAGCCAATTCATTTGCTGGTGTTATAGAGATCGACAATTCAAGTGTATCTACCGTTCAACAGGCGCTTAAAGAAATGTTGTTGTCAGGTTTGCCATCTGCATTTGATCTTGCCACAGATGTTCCAGAAAAGTACTTGGATAAATATGACGAATATTTACCAGAGTCCCTGCTTACGAAGGGGTATGGGGCAAAAGCGTATGATATTGACGGTGCGAATCTCTGGTTACAGAAAAATCTTCAATAATCCAATTTATTAAACAGGGTATAAATAAAGTATTTATACCCTGTTAATTTTATTTACCAGTTGATTTGCTAGGCTTTAATCCCGGAGTATTACCCGGAGTGTCTTTATTATCACGTCGACGTTGGTCTGGTTTTCCGGTTGATTTTGCAATTGGTTTAGGACCGGGTTTAAGACTCATGATAGTTATCCTTTAGAGGTGTAAGAGGGAAGCCCTCTATATCGATGTATTGGATCTGGTGGAAATTTTCAATGAGGGAGATCAATTTTTCAATGATTAATACGATATTGTGAACAAAGTCCATTCTTGGTATAAAACGGTGAAGGTCTTCTATGCGAAAGCGGAAATTTGTAGTTGTTCCCACAACTGATGAAGGTGCAACTTAAAGAGCGGTGTATTACTCAACGGTGATCAGGTCGGTCAATGGTTGATCCTTCATATATCAATCATGGTAAGTACAATGTTGGCAGTCTGTTTTAAAGGGTGTAGTCTAGTGGAATGGGATAAATCTTAGAAGGGACTAAGAAGTGGCATCTGGACAACAACGTCAAAGCGCTCCTGCTCAACAATCACCAGATATTTACAAGATTCTTAGCAGACGAGCGTTTGTCACTAGAGTCATCAGTATTGCTTTAGTCATAATCCTCATCATCGCGGCGACATTCATATCAAATATGCTTGTGAGCTGGAAGGATAACCAATCAAGTTGGGTCAGACAGATCTATGAAGCCTATAATAATACAAAAGGTTTAAGGCCAGGAGACTTGGTTCTTTTTAGAATAAAAGACAATGAAAAAAAGGTCGGCGTATTTTTAGGTAACGATCTGGGTACGGGTAAAGCAATTATTCAACAGCCTAATGCATCTGTTGAAATCCCCCCAGAAAGCAAAGACTTTGTTCAACCAAAATTTACTTTACCTAATATCGATGATTTTATTTCTGGAAAGCTTAGCTCTAAGCCCGAAAAAACTGAATCCGAAAAAATTGCAGACTCTATAGCCACTGTACTTATTAGCCTTTCTTTAGTCATATTCGTAGGATTCGTAATGCGAGTCGTGTTGGTATTTACAAGGTACTATATGCAGTTGGCTACTGATTATGATAATCAGAAAATTGCCTATCTACTGAGTAAACATGAACAAAAAGAATTCGGCACTACATTAGAAGAGTTAAGAAGTAATAAGATTAACTTTGAAAAGACTCCTTCAATGCTTCAAGAAAAAATCATTTTAGGCTTGGTGGAGACTTTAAAGGGGAATCTGTCAAACACAAAAGAAAAACCAGAAAAAAGAAGATTGATGAGGGTTCATGAATAGGAGTTTTTATTTCCCTTCATCTTTATAATTTAACTTAGTCCGGGAACCGTTCGCTTTGAGTGAGAAGCTGACATTGATTTAATTGGATTATAAGGGGCTTCAAATGTTACTGGCGCAACTTTCTGGGATGTTTACAGCCATAGTTAGTGTTTTAACCAAGGTTCTGGACTATGGCTAACCCGTCAGTTAAATTCGTTCTCGACCTGTCGTTCTCCCCCTAACAGGAGTCGCTTATTTCCGTGTTATGTTTTAAGGATAATTCATGAGTGATCGAGCGCAATCATTTTCCAGTCAATTGATAATTGCCATAATTTCTATATTCTTAGGGTCATTTCTTTTTGCTGGGGTACTAGAAAATTACAAAAAGGACCAAGGTCTTCAAGATGAGCTTATAAAGGATTACTACAGACCAATGAGGGAATTACAAAGTTCTTGTTCATCTTCACACAATGAACTTTTTCTAAAGTATGGAGAATTATCTGGTTCTTATCAATTTATGTTTAATGAAATAGTACATATGACGGTGACCCCTGATTCCCAATTGGGTCAGTATTATGAAGCTATTCCAATGTCAATTATCAAAGCAAATGCGGAGTTAAAAAAGAGAGTTGAAGACCTCGAAGTGGCGATAAAAAAATGCAAAACCGATTTGTTTCTCAAGTATGAAGAGCTTGCATTAGTTACTGGTTCATACCCAGAATTTATGAGGTTAGCAAAAAAATACACAAGCGAGATTAATGCTATCTATTCAGAAAGACAAAAAAAAGCCAAGGGAAACATAAAAAACATAGACCCAAATCAACTGATGCCATTAATGCGGAAATTTATTGCAATGGATCTGTCCACCGATGCAAATAGATCCATGTTCACCAGAGAAATGGAGGGGGGATTTAACCCGGTAATACAGCATTATTTAATAATGGCAGAGCATGAGCAGTTACTATTTGATAAAGATAATGCTTTTTTTCAAAGTATTCATGATCTGTATGCAATGAAAATTAGTGAAAAGTATTCAGGTGGATTTATCAGTTGGGTATTTTAAAATATAATAATTTAAACCACTACACGCTTTCTGTATCGGACGTAGTAAACCTGAGCTGGTTATTGATGTGTTAGGTATAGTGCAACCTGCTGCCTATAAATTAACACATTACTCCGTTAGAAACACGCGCTTCTGACTGCCCAGTGCCAGAACCGGCACCCTGTTTGTTGACTGAAGCGAGTGTTAGCAATGACTGCTTCTTGCATTCAGCGGACAGGATGAAGAACGATCACATCTGTTCTGAGCGAAGAGCTGAAGTTTACAATTGCACCCGCACTTGATGGCATATGTTAATCAACAGGGATTTTGTAGATGAATAACGTAAAAATGTGAACTACTATTACATAAGATTATTGGTTAAGTTGCGGAACAAGATTTCTGTAAAGAGCGCTAATTTTTGAATTGTGCTAATTTAAGGTCCACAACCTCATGGGAGTAATGTTGAGTTTTACAAATCGAGGCAAAGAATGCCGCTAAAAAAATGGATAGCAAAAGGCTTTATAGCAATCCTTCTAGCCGCTGGAGGCGCCTGCCTAGAGGCAAGTTCAGATCTTATTAAGGACAATTTTGAACCAGTATTGGTGTCAGCGAGAAATTTCTTAGAGGATCGGTTATCCCCTATCCCGGGCAGTGCACTTATTGGTATCAATCTAACCTTTTATTTACCTTCTGCTGATGCTGGAGAAGCATCAGCAGAAGAAGTATCAGCAACAATACCTGGTTCTCTATGCTTGGCATCGAATGGGCATAGTATTGTGCGTCCTTTTGATGAGTCGGCTAACGGACATAAAACGAATGTAATAATGCACATCGCTTGTAGGCCCTCAGGCCGTATATATATCTCTCTTTTACCTCAGAATGGCCAAGGCGTTAGTGTATACGAGGGTAGGTTTAACGACGGTGACAAGATAGCTTTTCCCGGTGTGCCGGGGAGTTACAATGCAGGAATTGTAACAATGTACCGGCTTGATGCGATTGAACCTCAGGGGCCGTGGGTACCGGTAAATAATTGTCTACACTCCGATACATGTAAAGATTCCAACCTTTCTGTCGCAGAATAAAAGTCTCAAGGCTTGGCTCAGTTCTTATTAATTCAGGCTAGTCAAGTTTACTGCTTGCTCATATAGGACTACATTTAACAATGGCTAAAATGAGCGAGCAGTTCTGCTATAATCTTGAATCGTCACGGTATTTTAACCATTCGCTCTGGCTTTTCTTGAATGTATCGATCATAAGCTTTTTGCGATATTAATGGGCCTGGCGTTCATTACGTAAGATTGTGAGGCGATCGAGGGGGAATAGTCTGAGGACGTTATTGTTGTCGGGAGCGTGACGTGTTTCGTTAACCATGCCGACTACGACCGCAGCCCGGTGATGTGGAATTAAAATGTCGTTTTTGTGTCGTGAAGGGATAAACCGTTTTTTCTCAGAGGTATTTATTACGACACGCAAAGACGCAAATACGGTTCCGAATGCGGAAAACACTTTTTTCACAGTACCTTAATTCGCATTCAGGGTTCTTTAAGCCGTAGGCCACAGGTTCCAATCCTGTCGGTTTTCATCCACACAACGATTCGTTAAACCTGATGTGGTATGGCTGTTCCGCTGCTCTTTGTGCAAACGCCTTTTCGGATCCTTTGCGTATTTCCAGCCGCGCGTTTATGGCTTCCGCCGTAATTGCGCATCCTGTATTTTCTAACTCCATCACTGCGTAACCGATAGCTTTCGCCATCTCCTCTTTACTCTGTTCTGTTGCTCGCATAAAACCACCTCAACGATAAGGGAATCCACTTTCTCTGACTATTACACCTTCATGCGCAAGGTTACCAGGTGGTTCGATTTTCTCAGGGGGTTCCATGGACGCTTTTGGTGGTTAACTTAATGTATTTATAGAGTTATATGATTTATATATGGCCAGGTTGGGAACCAGACTGCCAGATTATGGAACCATTACACTGAGGGAAGCAGCCAGAATTACAATCTGCGTGGGCGCGAGTTATGTCATTTACCTATTTTCTTTCCATAGCGCGGATACTGACGAGTAAAACTCTTGACTATCCCTTCGCCCTGTTAACAAAAAAGCCGCCCATCGGGGCGGCCTGGTAACACACTACATCACTTAGAATGACCAGCGGAGATTGGCGTTCACGGCGTTGACACGGGTGTCGGAACCGATTTGTCCTTTATAACCGACATTCAGCGTCGCTGAGTGCGGCAGTGTAAAGCTGACGCCCACGTCGCCTACCAGCATATCCTTGTCAACCGGGTTACCTTCGCTCGTGAAGCCGTCGCTGCCAGCAAACGCCATACGCGAGGAGGCTTTTCGGTCACCGTAGGCGTGCTGCCAGCCTAACGAGCCGTAAAGGCTGACGTTTTTCGGCAGTTCAGTCACCGCGCGTGCGCCGAGCGTCGAGAAGAAGGTATCAACCGTGTCGTTACGCACGCTCAGGGCTGCAGCACCGCCGTCCTCTTTGAAGTCATCCGTGTTCAGACGGATATAGCTCAGGTTAACGAATGGCTCGATATTTTGCTCCGGCTGGCCGAAGCGGTAGCCTGCTTCGGTGAAGGCCTGCAGTGAGTTGGCATCGTAATTGGCACTCAGGCGATCCGAGTAGCCGCTGAAATCAACCTTACGTTCGGCGTCAATTTTATGCCAGGTGTAACCCAGTGAGCCACGCAGGGAGAACGCGTCCTGACGCGCCGCTGCATACAGGCCGAGATGGTAGTTATCGATATCCATTGAGGAGCGACGGCTGTCGACATCGTAATTTCCACGGCTGTAACCGAAGAAGCCACCCACTCTTACGTTATGACTGTCCAGCTTACGATCGGCACCCAGCAGGAAGCCCGCGGTGTTACCGTCCAGCTTACCAGTATTACCGTCGCCGTCAGTTTTCACCCAGGAGCCGAATGTCTGTCCCCACACACCGTTGTTCTGCACAGGGGCGGACTGAGCAAATGACATGGCCAGCGGCGGGATCGGCAGCGTGTCATTGTCGAATGAACTCGCCATGCGCTGATTCAACACGTTAAACAACTGAGTGCTGCCCGCAATAAGCGTGGACTGAACGGAAGGGTAAGCCTCGCCTGAGAGCTGATTGAACGCGTCGCGTGCTTCCGGTGCGCTTAACATCAGCAGCGAGTTATAGAGTGCCAGCGATGGGCCGCTTTGTGTGAGGGTCGAGAGTGCGCCTGCGGTATTCCACTGGTTGCTCGTTTGTGCCACAGTCTGGAAGATGCCCGGTTTGCCGCTGCCGGGGTTGCCCGCACCCGGGTTACCCGGATTCTCGCCACCCGGATTACCAGGGTTTTCACCGCCGGGGTTGCCCGGATTTTCACCGCCAGGGTTGCCCGGGTTTTCACCGCCCGGATTGCCCGGATTCTCACCACCCGGATTGCCCGGATTCTCACCACCCGGATTGCCCGGATTCTCACCGTTCTCTTTCTGCGTGATGCTCAGGTCTACGGCATTTGCGCTCTGATTCAATGCCACATCCAGGAAGGCAGATTTAGAGACCGCAGAGGCGAACTGACCATCAATACCGCCTGCCGAGTTGAGAATGCGATAGACCTGGCCGCTCTGGTAGCTGGTCTGCGGATCGAGTGCGGTGACCTGCACGGTAGCCTGATTGCTGATGGTGGTTTTACCTTCCACGTTCAGCAGATCGCTGCGCCCGTCACCGGTAATATCGACGTCATAGAACGACTCGCCGATAAAGTTCAGGTAGCGTTTCAGCGTCAGAGTGCCGATGCCGCCATCACCCGGAGAAATATGACCGCCGGAGAGGATCTCTGTTTGCCCGAGGGTGCCGTTGCCGCCAAGGGTACCGCCCGCTTTAATCGACGCGGCGCTACTGTAGCCAAGGCCGTTGCTGACGTCACTCCCGGCGGTGGCGTTGAGGATTAACGTCCCGCCGTTTTCCGCGCTCAGGGTCTGGATATCAAAAATATTGGTTTCAGGCTGCGTGTTGATATCACTGGCAATAATGATTTTGCCGCCACGGGCGAGGACATTCGCTTTGAGTCCGGTCAGGTCGCCGTTGAGTGTCGTCTGCCCCGAGGCGTTGATGACATCACCTTCGCCACTCATGGTGTTGGCGAACAGATAATTATCATCGGTGTGATTGAAGTAGACGTAGCTGCCGAACAGCCCACCGCGCAAGACAACTGCCGTCTGGGCATCAATGGTGCCCGCGCCACCTGCTGCGCCTAACGTTGGCTCAGTAAGGCCGGTGCCGGTATCTATATTGCCGCGGCTACCGATAACCAGCGCTCCGCGGTTGGAACCCGATCCGGTATCGCCCAGCACGATCGCGTTACTGCCTGCGGAGATCACCGCCCCATCCACCGCTGACACGACGCCGTTACCGTAATCGCCCACGAGGATATTGCCACCGCTGGTGAAGCGGGAATTATTGCCCGCGACGTACAACTCGGCGGTTTTGCGCGTACCGGGAACGACCTCAATGCTGCCGACATTAACTGCGCCGCCGTTGAGCACGTCGAGATCGCCGTTAAGTGTCAGTAACTGGGTGACGTTCCAACGGGAGTTTTCACCCGTCACTGTGGCTTTCGGGTTCAGCTTGTCCGTTTCATCCGGATCGTAGCCATCGCCGATGCGTGCCTGGAGGTTGGTGGTAAGGAGCGCGCCATCCTCGATTGAAACGGTAGAGCGTGAACCCGCGGTGGTGCCAACGCTCAGATAGTTGCTGGTGATGCGGGAGTTTGCGCCAGTGGCGATAAGGTGGCTGTCATAGCCCCGGGTGGTGCCCACCACAATCTCTTTCGCGCTGGCCAGCGCACCATTTTCGACCCGTAGCGTGCCGAGGCCGAGGTCCATACTGCCGTGCAGTACGAATTGATCGTTCAGGGCGTTCAGCTCAGCATCCGGTCCGCTGACCGTCACCGTGCTGTTGAAAATCTGACCGTTATAGAGCCTGCCGATATTGACGTTGTAAGCCGTTATTTTCCCGTTATTGATGAGCAAGTTGCCGCTCTGCGTGCGGCCCACATAGACATCGTCGGTATAGACTAACGACTGCGTGACCTGGGTATCGCCGTCAAAAATCACATCGGCAGCCCGGGTATCCTCGGGCATCAATAACATCAGCGGGGCAGAGAACAGAGCGAGGTAAAGTTTAGAAAGTGAGGTTTTCACTTTTAATTGGTGCGAGAAATTGTCATTCACGTGCTATCTCCAGATTGATTAACGTGATGTCGCGAAGGTCATTGTTTTATAGAGATTAAATTCACTGACTTGTATGACGCTTTATTTCGCGAATTCAGGCGTGCAGGTAAATTATCCGGCGAAGCGAAAACCTATAACTCCCTGGTTATTACGCTGCGGCGGGTGAATATAGAGAACGGCAATAACGTTCTCTGCGACAGATTATTTATGGGTAACAACCGGCGTACAGGTTGGTGCGCTCAGGGTCGGCGCAGAACCTAAAATTCCCGGCATCATCATGGATGAGCAATCAAAAATACGGCCTTTTTCTGTGGTCGCGCGATAGGTAAGTTTTTGCCCGCCCAGCGCATCAGGCTGAGCACCATTCACCTGGGTAACGGTAATTTCATCGGATGATCCCAGCCCCAGCATTTTTGCTGTTTCCGCCTGAAGGAGCGGAATAGCCTGATCGGTTTTCAACGTTGAACAACCCGCGACCATAATTGTAACGGCGAGTGCGATGAGTGGCTTTTTCATAAATTATCCTTGTAATCAGTCCGTATCGATTGCGCTATGGCAAAACATTTCTCTTTTTTAAGAACTGAAATAAGATATTTCTCTTTTCTGGAATACAAAACCCTCCTAAAGTAGGGAGTGTTGTTGATGTGGAAATTGGCAGAATATCGCCCTTTCCACTCACCAAAAGGAGATACCTTTGGGAAAATATTATGCGTTGGTTATTGATGACCACCCTTTGGTCGGCAGCGGAATTGCTAATTTTCTGGCGTCCCATTTAGGGTTCAGATCAGTCATGGTGGTGGCGGATGAGGAGAGCTGTTATCGGCATATCCGCGACAATGGCCCGCCAGACCTGCTGATCATTGATTTCTGGCTTTCATCTTCTACCGCACTGAAATTACTAAAAGAAATTAAGAACAACTTTCCTAAAGTGCGTTTGCTAGTGGTAAGCGGCGACGAAAATAATGATATCCGGATGAAAGTGCAGAATGCCGGGGGGCATGGTTTTGTGCTGAAAAACGAGGCGCCGGAATTATTTGGTGAGGCAGTTCAAGCGCTTATGAATAATCAGACATGGTTTCCGGAACCTCATGCTGAGATAAATGAAAAAGACAGTGCTATATTGCAAAAATTTAACTTAACGCCACGTCAGGGAGAGGTTTTACAGATGATGATGCGTGGATTGCCCAATAAAAGGATCGCTTCGCAACTTTCAATATCAGAGCCTACGGTTAAAGAGCACATCAGCAATATTTTAAAAAAACTGGGTGTGAATACCCGTGTGGAAGTCATTACACTTCTCCACGGCCAGCGGGACGAATCATCATGAAATGGATAGCCGATGTGGATAATAGTGCCATTTCATCGCGCGCGCAGATCCGCCTGCTCAATAATACCTTTATCCGCCTGGTATTCAGCTTTACCGCTGTGCCTTTTGTCGGCATTCCATTTGCAATCTGGATATATTGGTTAGGGGGAAACACCGGGCCAACCCTTGTCTGGATCGTTATTTACCTGCTCTGCGCAGGGTTAATCAGAATATGGCACCGACGCTATCTGCGGGAAATCAAAGAAAATAATGCAGATGATGTTCTGCGCCGCTGGCTGCCGAATCTTAATAAGGTCGCCTTCGCTCACGGGATGGGTATTTCTTCGCTTTACCTGATTACCCCGCAGAACCAAAACTTTGATTTTTTCCTGCTGCTGAATATCAGCATCGCTGCGATTGTCGCCGCCAACGCGACGCATTTAACACCGGTCATCAGTACCTTTAAACGGTTTTTTTTCTCTTCCTGGGGATTCTTAAATCTCGGCATCATCTGGCGTATGGACGACGTGATGTTGATCGTTCTGATGCTGAACCTGCTGTACGGTTTTGCGATCTACCGTCACGCGTTAACGTCGCATGCCTTTTTTATTCAGCAGGCCAGGCTGGAAGAGGAGAGTGCGCGTCTGGCAGAACAATTTCGCCAGGCAAAAGAGGAGGCTGAGCAAGCGCTGCGCGATAAAAACCAGTTTCTGACCACCGCCAGCCACGATCTGCGCCAGCCCGTACACGCCATGGGTTTTCTTATTGAGGCGATTATTCATAAAAACAGCAATGACGCGTTGATGCCGCAGTTGCTGGACTTGCAGCAAAGCGTGCGCTCCGTTCAGTTGATGTTCAATTCGTTACTTGATCTGAGCAAGATTGAATCGGGCAATATGATGACCACCACAACCCATGTGGACATCGGTGCGTTGCTGGATTCAGTCATCACGCTGTTTCGCGAGGAGGCGAAAAGCCGGGGACTGAAGCTCCGTACCTGGCGGCCCGGTCGGCGCATCTACGTGATGGGCGACCCGCTGCTGGTGCGCCAGTCGCTGATCAATCTGATCCAGAATGCCCTGCGCTACACGCCGCGAGGGGGCGTGCTGGTGGCGATCCGCCCGCGCGGTGAAGCGTGTCTCCTTGAAGTGTGGGACACCGGGGTGGGCATCGCCGATGACGAAAAAAACAAAATCTTCTCCCCTTATTACCGCCCCGAACTGGCGTGGAAAATTGACAGTGCCGGGCACGGCCTCGGGCTTGCCGTGGTGGCGCGCTGCGCGAAACTGATGAACGTCACTTACGGTATGCAGTCTATTGAGGAGAAAGGTTCCCGCTTCTGGATGCGCTTTCAGCAGCATCAGGGAGAGAGTAAAGCGCTTGATCCCACCCCAGCCATTGACGCCGTCCTACCGGTTACCCGCCGCGCATCGCTACGGGGAAGCTGTCTTGTGGTTGATGACGATCCGCTGGTCACCTCCGCCTGGGAAAGTTTGATGAGCAGTTGGGGGATCGTTGTGCGCTGCGCCGCCTCCGCCGAAGAGGCTTTTGCTATTGTCGACGGGGGATTTACCCCAAGCGTCGTGCTGTGCGATCAGCGATTGCGCTCGGGTGAAAGCGGTTTTGAAATCCTCAAGGCGCTGCTTGAACGCCTGCCAAAGGTCAGCGGGGCGATGGTCAGCGGCGAGTTCAACTCTCCGGTACTGCGCGATGCAGAAGAGGAGGGGTATCTGGTGCTGCGCAAGCCGCTGGAGCCTGCAACGCTGCATGCTCTGTTAACACAGTGGTCGGCCAGCCAGTAAGCGGCGCGCGATCGGCAAAAACGGGGGGAGTGACAAGTCTCCGCCGCTTAGAAATAATTTTTTCCAGCGTCAGGATAGCAGATATTTAATACTGTAATCTGCCTTGCGCTTTATCTGACAGGGAATGGCTTTCTGGGCGAAGGGGGTCTGGAATGACGACGTTAATTACCGGGAACCCTCGTGCACGGGTTCCCGGTGTGTTACGGATCGATTAGCGGCCCGTATTAAAGAAGGCCACGGTTTGCGTCAGCCGCCGGGTCTGTGCTTCCAGGGCGCTGGCGGCGGCAACGGCATGCTGAACCAGTTGGGAGTTCTGATGCGTCACCGAGTCGATTTGTACGATCGATTCATTCACCTGACTTATCCCGATACTCTGCTCATCGGTCGCCACCGAGATTTGCGACATGATATCTGAAACACGCTGCACGGCTTCAATCATCTCGTCGATATGGCTTCCGGCGGTTTTGATCTGGGTAGAACCACTGTTGACTCGCGCTACCGACTCTTCGACCAGCACTTTTATCTCCTGTGCGGCTTGAGAGCTGCGCAGGGACAGATTTCGCACTTCACTGGCCACTACAGCAAACCCTTTTCCTTGCTCACCGGCGCGCGCTGCCTCAACGGCTGCGTTCAGCGCAAGAATGTTGGTCTGAAAGGCAATGCTATTGACCACCTCAATAATGTTGGCGATTTTACCGGCGCTTTCAGAAATGCCACTCATGGTGCCGTTCACATTCTGCATCATCACACCACTGCGTGAAGCGATATCCACCGCGCCTCGTGCCAGTTCGCGCGCCTGCCCGGCATTTTCTGCGTTTTGTTTTACGGCAGCGGTAATCTCTTCCATGCTGGACGACGTTTTTTCCAGCGACACGGCCTGCTGCTCGGAATGTTCAGCAATCTCCTGGTTTCCGGCGACGATCTCATGGGTGCTAGTGTTAATGACTTCCGCGACGCCCCTGATCTCCGCGATAACCGAGGTCAACTGCTCGCGCATGACTCCCATTTCATGTACCAGACTTTCGTTATCGTTGGCTTTCTTGTTCACCGCCTGCGACAGGTCCCCGGAGGCGATCCGCGAGACGACTTCTGCGGCATAACGCGGTTCACCACCGAGCGTTTTCAGCGTGCTGCGATTAATGGAATAGACAAGAATCGAAAGTACAAGGCTGATGACAACGAATTCAATCATATTCTGGTAAAGCGAACTCATAAACGCTTGCTGAATATCATCGACATATAACCCGGTAGTGATTATCCAGCCCCAGGGTGTCCACGGAATACTGTAGGCAACTTTAGGTTGCGGCTCTGTTTCGCCGGGGCGCGGGAAAATATACTGCGTGAAACCGGCGTTATCATTTTTGGTAACCGCCACCATATCCCGAAAAATATAAACCCCATTTGCATCGGAAATATCTGGTCCTTTGCCAATGAGCGCGGCATTTATCGGGTGCATGATGACCTGCGCCTGGTTATTCAGAATGGTGAAATAACCGGTTTCACCATAACGCAAATCTTTAATAGTCTGAAGGGCCCGTTGCTGTGCCTCCTCTTGTGAAATCAATCCCTTGTCGGCAAGTGCAGCCTGCGTTTTTACAACGTTAAGGGCTAACTGCGATACATGCATTAACTCCCGTTCTCGCAATGTGAGCTGGTTCTCTTTAATTTTTACAGAGCCGAAAAATAACGTTCCGGCAAGACATAACAGCGCGACGATGAGTGGGATCCACAGTTTCTGGGCAAAGGATAATTTCATAGCATGCTAACCTGTTGTTGTTTTATATGGTTGGTTTAGCGTCGGCAACCCTGGTATCAGACCGCGCTATATCTTTTATCGGGAATTAAAGAAAAGAAATTAATCGATAAAATCGATATAAATATTAAATATGTTCCTTTTTTGTTATAAAGAAATTAACTGCTTGGTAAATAAAGAGTTAGTATTAGTAACGTGGTTGACGATTTTTATGTCATGAGGATAAATATGAGGGCGATCACACTAATATTTTTAGTGGGATTAAAATTATTTAATAACAAGCGAAATAGGGGATGTCAGGGGAGACGAGACGGTATAAAAAAACCCCGAATCAAATCATTCAGGGTTTTCACAAAAGCCATTAACCTCACAAACGATTAACGGTTTTCTTCAATGTAGCGCGCCAAATCCGCAGGGGTTTTCAGCACGGTGGCGACTTCGGTCGGCGGGATCATGCAGCCGTAAACGTCCTGCACTTCCAGCACCAGATCGACCGCCAGAATTGAGTCGAGAATGTCAGACTCAATCAGTTCATCATGAAAGCCCACTTTGCGGGATAACACTTTTTCAAACAGGGCGAGAATTTCTTGTTCCATAATAGTTTCCTGGCTAATTAATTCGTGCGGGCATGGGTGTCCAGCAATTTACGATCGATTTTGCCGTTCGGATTAAGCGGCAATGCATCTTTAATAATAATTTGTGACGGCACCATGTAATGGGGGATCACTTTCGAAAGGGATGTTTTGATCACCTCCGGTGCCAGATCCGTCACGCAGAATGCCGCAATTCGCAGAACGCTTCCGCATGATTTCATCAGCGGCAGCACAACCGCTTCACTGATGCCGGACATCGCCAGCAGGCGATTTTCAATCTCGTTGATTTCAATACGGTAGCCGTTCAGTTTGATCTGGCTATCGTTGCGGCCCTGGCAGTAGATAAGACCGTCTTCGTAACCCAGATCGCCAGTTCTGTAACCGCGATATTCTTCACTTTCGCGTCGCAGCAATTTTGTCGCGTTCTCTTGCGGCAGGCCGAGATAACCGCGCATCACATTTTTACCCCAGATGATCAACTCGCCATCGGCGGTAATTTCCATGTGGGTGTCCGGCATCATCACGCCAACGGGCAGCAGCGGGTTGTCGTTATTGAGAATTTCATCGGTGATTTCAACCACCGTGGTGGCGATAGTCGCTTCCGTTGGGCCGTAGGAGTTAAGGATTTTGGCCTGCGGGAAACGGCGGCGTAACTGTTTTACCAGCGCTTTATTTAATACTTCGCCAATGAAGATAAAGACATTCAGTTCAGGCAGATAGTCGCTATTAAACTGGGGCGACAGCAGGCGCTGATAGGCAAAAGAGGGGGTAGAAACCCAGACGGAAACATCGTTCGCTTTCAGGCGATCCAGCCAGTTTTCCGCCGCGATATCTTCTTTCGCGTTCAGCACAATATGCCCGCCAGTAGCCAGATTCGCCAGCAGGGGGATCAGCGAGAGATCGAAGCTGAACACCGCGTGGTTCATCAGCACCGGTTTTTCCGGCAAGGAAAAGTCCTTACTTACCCACTTCATGAAATGCCAGACGCTTTCACGTCCAATCTGCACCCCTTTCGGTTTTCCGGTGCTGCCGGAGGTAAACATGATGTAGGCAAGATCTGGCTCGGCCAGTACCTGGCCGGTTATACCGGTCGCGATAAATTTTTTCGCGGCCACATCATAATAGAAGGGGGCATTGGCGAGCTGGCAAATCTCTTTGAGACGCTCCTGCGGATAGATGCAGTCCACCGGAATGTACGGAATATTGTGCAACAGGCAGCTATAGAGCGCGACGGCAAATTCCGCCTGCTGATGCCCGTACAACACCACCGGCGTACCGGCAGGTTGGTTGCATTGTTGGTAACGTTGCGCCCAGTCAGTAACCGCGACGGAGAGCTGTTGCCAGGTGATGGCTTCATCGCTACCGCTGATCGCCAGTTGCTGAGGGGACGCGGGATCGCGTAATGCCGCACGCAAGAAGTCTTGTAGTTCCAGAAGTTCGGAGTCATTTTTCATAAGGGAGACATTCCACTAAAGATGTAAAGGGAGGCCGCGGCGCTTCCCAGCGTCAAAATTCGTCCCACAAACACAGAAACCGGATGTTGAAGTCCGTTGCTCAAAGCCGGATGGCGTTTGGCAAACCATTGCAGCATGTTGTGAACAACGGAAATGGCGCCAAACAGCGCGCCGCTAATGACGTAGTGTCGTTCGAGTCCATTCCATGCCCCCATACAAAACAGGGTGCAGAAGATGCCAATATTTTGCGCCAGCGTTTTGTTCTGGCGGAAAAAATTGTGCTTCATCAGATTCATATAAATCGGCATAAAGACCACATCCCTCAGCCATTCAGAGAGGCTGATATGGAAGCGGCGCCAGAAATCCTGCGGGGTTTTCGCCAGAATCGGCATATTGAAGTTTGCCGGAATGTTCAGGCCAAATAAGCGGCCCGCCCCGATAGCCATGTTGCTGTAACCCGCAAAATCAAAGTAGAGATAGGCGCTGTAGGCAATCGACATCACCACGCCCACTTTCAGGGTAAACGCTTCATGGCTCCACGGCTGAACAACCAGGGTATCGACCAGCATGGCGAACAAGAATTTCTGGATAATCCCGGTAATAATTTGCTCTAAAGCCACTAAAAACTGCTCACGAGTCAGCGTGAAAACCGGTTTATTGATATCCGTCATCCAGGTCCGCCAGCGATACATCGGGCCGGCCAGGATAATAAACGGCATAAACAGGTAGCAGAAATAGTGCAGAAAATTCTGGCCATCCTTTTTACTGCGGTACAGCAGCACATCGATGGCGCGGAAAGTCATAAAAGAGAGCCCGATCATGCCCCAGTGGTTGTTCAGATGTAATTTCACCAGAAACAGCGGCAGCAGCGTTAATGTGACCGCCTGCCAGGTTTTTAACCAACCTTTCTCTTTTAATGTGACAAGAATATAAAAACTGAAAAACACTGCCACCGGGACAATATAGTCGCCTTCGAAGATATACCCCCAGCCTAAAGCCGCCAGCACGGAAAAAGCGGATATATATGTCAGTCGGTAACGCAATACGCGGTTAACCAGCGCAAACACCAGCGCTGATGAGAACAAATAGAAGAAAAACATGCCTGAGCTGTACATTATTCGTCCTCAGAACTTTTGATATTCAAAATGCAATTGCAAACTCATGCTGTCATCCACGGAGGTCCACGCGACAATGGTTATCGCCAGCAGGAGATAAAGTAAAAACAGGCGAATGGCGGTTTTCATCATTTAAAGTTCTCCGCGATAAAGCGAACCATAGGAACCCATGCCGTTTCCGATGGGTGCAGGCGGTCCCAGTTCCAGCCGTTTTGATACGGCATCGCATACATATCTAAATAAGGCACCTGGTTTTCCGTCAGGATTGCCTGAATTTGTTTATCAACCGGCTGGAACGTATTGGTATTGGTCAGCGCCCACGGGTTAATCGGGTCGACAATTGCAATCACCTGGACATGGCGCTCTTTCAGGAGCTTGATGGTGGCGCGGAAAACCTCGATTTGCTTCGGCACGACAGGCGTGTCATCCCACTGCTCAGGGGTATCCCCGGCCTCATAAACCGCCTTGTCCATCCACATCGTGGCTGCACTTTGCTTGCGTACTTTGTTGAGTTCACGGGCATTCACCAGCTCTTGATCCCAGTCGGGCATCGTTATGTTGCCAGGCTGTGCGGGCCAGGGTTGCGCGGCAGGCTGAGGCTCAATATTGAGCAGGTCCAGCCAGTCGTTTTTTATCATGGTGCAGAAGTTGGCAAACTGATAGCTCACCTCTTCCCAGATCAGGTCCGGATGCCAGCCATAAATGGCCATTTCACCAAAACTCAAATGGCTGATATCGTCCGCTTCAATATGTTTTAAGTAATTGACCAGCAAAGGACGAGCCTGCTTGTCTTTCATTAATGGATCGAAAATCGAACCCGGGAAATTATCCGCAAAGATCGCCGGAGGAAGCCCATTTGAATAAAAGCTATCCGGTGCCAGGAGCAACACCACTTTACTGTTTGCGTTAAGGCTGTCTTTAAAACGGGAGAACAGTAAAAATTGTGTGACGTCGTCGACATAACTATCGCCATATGCCACTAAAGGTCTGTGCAATTGCTTATTGAAGTAATTATAGGCAGCGTAATGTTCATTTTCGGAAGTAGAAACTTCTGATGCCCCGATAAAGAAAATCGCATTCCCTTGTAATGCATGGGAAATGGTGGCTATTTTTTCTGCTTGCTCTTTTGGTGTGCCTTCCATCGATTTAATCATCGGCTGGAATTTAAGCGGCGGATCAAAGCTCGTCACCACCGGGTGAACGCTCAGAACCAGGATGGCGAGGAGAGCCATCAGGATATGTAGGCACAGAGTATTTTTGATTTTCATTATCATTATAAAAAAGTAAGACTACATGACATTAACTTGTTTAAAATTTGTTGATTCTTAGTGTTACAACAAATAGACAACAAATGGGACAATGGGTATTTGGACTTTATTCCAATCTATCTTCTTTGACATTCTATACCAGGTGCATCTGAAAAGATGAGCATTGCTGTGTAACGGTATGTACAGCATTAGCGTGTTAATAATAAGCGCTGCATTTATAAAGAAAAGAGTGTGCCGGGGCTGGTTTCGCCATGCTTACTGCGAGTGGTAATCAACAACGATAAAGGCTCAGGTACATCGACCTGACAACCATTGGCAATGCGGTTTCGATAGAGGCGTTACACAATTGTCCGCTCCGGGAGAGGAGCGGACGTATCTGTCCTGTACTATTTCACAGGTACAGGGCGGCGATGGAGAACATCTTGCGTCATCCGACGCATCTGAGCGATAAGACATCAACAAGACGCAAGTAAGATCAGCACGCGCTTATCATTAGAGCATGCCACTCGATTTCAAATACGCCCACCACGGGAACCCGACGGTAATATGAATAACAAACGTTAATATTGCGACAATCGTACCCGTTATCCACCAGGATTTTATATCGTTATAGCCAGCCGCAAAAATAATTGGCCCTGCCGCGCCGCCATAATGGGCAATGCAGCCACCGGATGCAAATAAATAACGAATTTTCAGGATAGGGTTTGCTCACCAGACCAATGGTCGCCGCAAGATAAATACTGGCCAGTACCCATGCCTCTTTTGATAGGCTGTCAGGCGGTGTTGTCATTAATGAAAGGCTGATAATGAAAACGAGGAATAATAATTTAGCGCTCACTTTAATTAACCCATTCCTTTGGCAATATCAGAGGTCGCATTTAAAAATGAGACCTCTGCCAATTCAAAAAAACAGGTAATGAGAAGGCGAAAAACATGCCCGGGAATATTACCGGGCATGTTTTTGAGACGATTACATTGTTACCACGTCAATTCGCTGCTTTTCCGCTACTTGATACTCTGCCAGCGTATGGAAATTTAAGTAACGATAGGTCTCTTCACGGGTGTCATTGATTTTGTCCATATGCCAGTGATACTGCTCAACCGTCGGCATTTTTCCAAGCATGGCCGCGATGGCACTGAGCTCAGCCGACGCCAGGAAGACGTTTGCATCGGTACCAAGGCGGTGTGGGAAGTTGCGGGTAGATGTTGAAACAACGCTGCTCCCTTCCTTGACCCTGGCCTGGTTACCCATGCAGAGAGAACAGCCCGCCGGTTCGATGCGTGCGCCGGAACGGATGAACTTATTAAAATAACCCTCGCTTGAAAGCTGTTGGGCATCCATTTTGGTTGGTGGGGCAATCCACAGGCGGCCAGGGATCTCTTTTGCATCCGCCAGTAGCTTCCCGGCGGCCCGGAAGTGACCAATGTTTGTCATACACGAGCCAATAAACACTTCTTGTACCGGTGTGCGCGCAACCTCAGACAGTAAACGGGCGTCATCCGGGTCATTGGGCGCACAAACGATCGGCTCCGTAATTTCAGTCAGGTCGATGTCAATAATTGCGGCGTACTCGGCATTTTCATCAGCGCTGAGTAATGACGGATTGGCCAGCCATGCTTCGATCTCTGCAATACGCTTTTCAAGGGTCGGCGCGTGCTGATAACCCTGGCTAATCATCCAGCGCAGCAATGTGGCATTGGAACGCAAATATTCGGCAACGTTCTCTTCTTCCAGGCGTAGCACACAGGCAGCCGCTGAGCGCTCTGCGGAGGCATCCGCCAGTTCAAAGGCCTGCTCAGCCTTCAACATGTGTAAACCTTCGATTTCCAGAATACGACCGGAAAATATATTGCGTTTGTTTTTCTTCTCGGTGGTCAGCAACCCTTGTTTAATGGCGTAGTAAGGGATCGCGTGAACCAAATCGCGCAGGGTGATCCCTTTTTGCATTTCACCCTTAAAGCGGACCAGCACAGATTCCGGCATATCGAGCGGCATAATTCCCGTGGCGGCGGCAAAAGCAACCAGCCCGGAACCGCCCGGAAACGAGATCCCTAAGGGAAAGCGCGTATGTGAATCCGCGCCCGTACCGACGGTGTCCGGGATCAGCATACGGTTCAGCCATGAGTGGATAATCCCATCGCCGGGTTTCAGCGCAACGCCTTTTCTGCTGGTAATGAACTGCGGCAGCGTCTCATGCAAATTAACATCGACGGGTTTGGGATAGGCTGACGTATGGCAAAAAGACTGCATCACCAGATCGGCAGAAAACCCTAAGCATGCAAGGTCCGTCAGTTCATCACGTGTCATCCCGCCGGTGGTATCCTGCGATCCCACGGTGGTGATTTTAGGTTCACAATATTGCCCAGGACGAACACCTTCCACGCCGCACGCTCTGCCCACCATCTTCTGCGCCAGCGTAAACCCGGCTGAGGATGGCGCAGGCGCTTTGGCTTTCCTGAAAATGGACGTTGCCGGCAGGCCTAAAGAGGCCCTGGCTCTTGCCGTTAAGCTGCGGCCAATGATCAACGGGATGCGACCACCCGCCTGGACTTCATCCAGCAAGACGTCTGTTTTCAGGCTGAATGAGGCAATAAGCGTCTGATCGTGATGGTGGCGAATCTCGCCCTTGTACGGATAAAGATCAATCACCATTCCTGTCGATAAACCGGAGACATCCACTTCAATGGGTAATGCGCCGGAGTCCTCCAGGGTATTGAAAAAGATCGGCGCAATTTTCCCGCCTAAGACAACACCCCCGCTGCGTTTATTGGGGACAAAGGGAATATCCTTCCCGATATGCCAGAGGATGGAGTTTGTTGCGGATTTTCGTGAAGAGCCGGTCCCTACCACATCGCCAACGTAAGCAAGAGGATACTGTCGGGCTTTTAGTTCCCGGATCTGGGCGATTGGCCCGTATTGCCCCGGTTGGTCCGGGTTCACACCTTCACGGGGGGAACTCAGCATGGAGAGCGCATGCAGGGGAATGTCCGGACGTGACCATGCCTCAGGGGCTGGCGAAAGGTCATCGGTATTGGTTTCGCCGGGCACTTTGAAGACTGTCAGCGTGACTTTTTCCTCAAGCTTCGTGCGTTCGCTAAACCACTCGGCATTCGCCCATGACGTAATAACCGCTTTGGCATGCACATTCCCGTTACGGGCTTTTTGCTCAATATCGTTAAATTTTTCAAAGATAAGAATAGTGTGGCTGAGTTTATTCGCCGCTAACTGAGCCAGTTCACTATCGTCCAGCGAATCAATGAGCGGCTGAATATTGTAGCCCCCCTGCATGGTTCCAAGAATAGTAATAGCGTCCTGCGGCGTGATACCGAATTCACTTGTTTTTGCTTTGATAATTTTATCAAGGAATTCTGCTTTCACTTTTGCAGCAGCATCAACGCCGGGAGAAACCTGGTTAATTAACAGGTTAATTAACGCCTCTCGATCCTCGCACCGTTTATTTTCGAGGAGGGCAATTAATTCTCTGACCTGTTGCGCGGTTAAGGGTTTAGCGGGTATTCCATTTTCTGCGCGCTCAGCGACATGCTTCTTATATTCTTCAAACATAAAATATCCTGACCTTATCATAAGGAAATTAAAAAATGTGCTATGGTGTTTTTACATCAAATAATCATGTTGCTATTTTTAATAGCCCTTCTCCAAATTCAGATATTCTTTCAAGGCCATATTTCCACTCACCAAAACCTGATTCCGAATTAATATGACCAGCGTCACCCATGTCGATAAGCTCACATCCCCAGCAGTCGGACCAGAATAGCGCGCGGTTGAAGGACATCAGCGGGTCATTACGACTGGCAAAGACAAGGCCCGGCACGTTCAGCTTTGACGCGGTGACGATCTCTTCAAGTTCAAACCAGGAAGGTTCCGCCGGTGCGACCATGACAATTCCGGCAATATTTGACGCCTGACGCTGAGCCTGATACCAGGAGGCAAGGGCACCAAAGCTATGCCCAATTAAAATAACGGGTAATTTGCACGTGGTTAATTCCCTGCGGATCGCGGCACACCAGTTTTCAATATCCGGCTGGATCCAGTTTCGTTGGCTTATTCTTTTCCAGCGAGGTAACTGGCGTGCCCAACAGGTTTGCCAGTGGTACTCGTCGCTATCCCTCAATCCCGGAACCAGAATAGTGGTAAAAACATCATCCAGTGCTAACAGGCGCGATATTGTCATGGTAAATTCCGTCAATCTTTCGTTTTCGCCCTCAGGCTGGAAAACGGGAAAGGAGCCAGGTTACGGCCAGCAGATCGGCGCTTCCTCCCGGACTTAAATTTCGGGCGATAAACGCCTTGTCCATATTAAAAAGAGCCTGCCTGAACCTGTTGCCGGTAAGATGTTTAATGCGCAGAAGTCGGGCCGCATACCGCCTGGCATAGCGCAATCCATCAAGGCCGCCTCGCGAGAGGATATTGGTGTCAGGATTATGGGCAATTAAGGAAAGCAAAACCCGCAGCAAAGACTCCTCTGGTGAATAACCCGACCTTATGGCTTTTTCCCATGCGGGTAAGCCGTAGTGCCTGATCGTCACAAATCCGCTTTCCGCTTCACCACGGGCGCCCGTGAAGCCATGATCCCGAAACAGTTGCTCACCTTTGGTCTTCGCATCGCCATGTTGTTTCAACTCACGGCTCACCATACCGGCGCAGATCAGACTCATTTCACGGCAGAGCGCGCTGCGATCGATCGCTTCGCCTTTGCCTTGCAGACGCCCGGCGGCAGAACAAAGCAGACCAAGCGAAAAGATCCCCCCTTTATGGGTGTTGATGCCCCCCGTCGCGCGAAACATGGCCTGCTCACAGGCAAGCCCGATAGGGCGGATAGCCCGAAGTGTCTGGCCGGGCTCCTGTCTGGCCGTCTGCATCCCTTTGGAGACAAACAACGCAAACCACGGGGCAATGGCCGCGATACTGGACATAAAGAGCTTCATGTTCATATCCGTATGCGAACCATTGTTATGACGGTCTACCAGCCCCGGTTTGGGGGTCAAAATCACTTCGCGGTACATCGCCTCTGCGGCGAGCTCAGCAACGTTAAGCCCCTCAACCAACGGTTCACTTCTGATGGCAGAAATAGTCATTGATCCTGGCCTCCATGACAGTTTGCAGGGAATGAAGCGAATGGCGCCGCATGCGTGAACAGACATGTGCGGGTTCATCACAGATGAAGCAACGTCTTTTGTTTTCACCTACGGATTTACGGCTCAATAAGCCATTCTCCGGGCAAAACACATCGATATCCCACAACCTGCCCAGAGGGTGGCTCTCCTCAAGAAGGATGGTGGCCTTTTTGACCTGCGATGCGGGTGCATTAACGGACCAGAATGACTCCGGTCCGGTGATAAGCAGGCGAGCGTCGTGCCGGACGATCTCCCAGCCATTAGCGAGAATAAGCCCCGAAAGAGCCGCATTCGCCACCTCCATTACAGCCCTGGAGACCGGCGTGTCTTTGACCTCGCCCGGCCAGACCAGGGTCGTCGAAATGAGCGTCTGTCCCCACTGCGTTAACCAGCGCTGCTGTTGCTCTGCGCGGGCGTCTCTGGAGGCTAATAGCTGCGCTAATGAGACAGGTAAACACGCTGCGTCTGCCATCGCGTTCATTATTCTTTTACCTGCCGGACGACATCAATGACGCTTCCATCACGGTAACGAACAATGCCCACGATTTTGTCGGTAAATTCGATGGCTTTTGGGTGACCGCAGATTTCCAGAGCGCGCTGATGCAACGCCTCAATACTCAGTACAGGCAAGCCTGCAGCCACTAACCGCTGATGAATTTCAGGACGTGAAGGGTTTACGGCAATACCATGATCGGTAACCAAAACATCAATGCTTTCGCCCGGCGTCACACAGGTGGTTACCTGCTTCACCACCGTTGGAATTCGGCTACGGATAAGCGGAGCAACCACCACCGTCAGGTTTGCGGCGGCAGCCACATCACAGTGACCGCCGGAGGCACCGCGCATCACGCCATCAGAGCCCGTCAGCACGTTAACGTTGAAATCAGTATCAATTTCAAGGGCGCTTAAAATCACGATGTCCACCTGGTCGCAGCATGCCGCTTTGGATGACGGATTCGCGTAAACGTTGGTGGAAATCTCAACATGGTTTGGGTTTCTGGCTAAAGAAGCGGCGGCGGCGCCGTCAAAACTCTGGGTATCCAGCAATTTGGCGATCAGCCCCTTTTCATGAAGATCCACAATGCTGCCGGTGATACCGCCTAAGGCAAAACTCGCCGTGATGTTTTTATTTTTCATGCGCGATTCTAAAAAGCGCGTACAGGCCGTTGATGCTGCGCCAGAACCGGTCTGAATGGAGAAACCCTGTTCGAAATAACCGGAGTGCTCGACCACATCCGCAGCCGAGCGCGCAATCATCAGCTCACGAGGATTGCTGGTTACGCGGGCCGCACCGACGCTGATTTTTGCCGGGTCGCCTACGCTGTCAATTTTTACGATGTAATCGACCTGGTCCTGAACAATGCTTGCGGGCATATAAGGGAAGGGCTCGATGAATTCGGTCAGCAGTACCACGCGTTTAGCGTGCTGCGCATCGACCATCGCATAGCCGAGCGAGCCACAGCGTGATTTACCGCCGCTCCCACTCGCATTGCCATATTCATCAGCACATGAGACAGCGAGGAAGGCGACATCAATATTAATTTCACCTTTCTGGATGAGATTAACGCGACCGCCGTGCGAGTGAATCTCTACCGGTTGCGCCATCAGGCCATGCGAAATCGCATCGGCTAATTCCCCGCGCATGCCGGAGGTGTAAATTTTAGAAATAACACCGTTACGAATATGCTGAATTAAGGGGGCGTTACAGGTCATTAATGAACTGGATGCCAGGGTAATATTTTTCAGACCCAATGCAGCGAGTTTATCAACGACAAGGTTGATAACTTTATCGCCTTCACGAAAGGCATGATGAAATGAAATTGTCATCCCATCACGTAATTCGCAGCGGTCTATCATCTCGTCCAGACTGTCACAAAGTTTACGCTGGTGCTTTTGCCCGACATCTGCCAGATAAGGTGTGGTCGCGTTGGCATGGGTAAACGCCACATATTTTTTTGATTGCCCGACCTGTTCTTGTAAAGCTTCGATTAATTTCATCTTTATTATCCCGTCGATTAGTGGCGAATGCCTGATGCTTTTCTTCTCTCAAGAACGACCCTGGCGTGATTGATGATTGGCGCATCGATCATTTTGCCATTCAGAGAAATGACACCCAGCCCGCTACGTTCACCTTCTTCGGCGGCAGCGATGACGCGTTCTGCATAATCAACCTCTTCCTGGGTTGGCGCATAGGCGTTATGCAGCAACTCGATCTGCCGTGGATTAATTAAAGATTTACCGTTGAAGCCCATGCGACGAATTAAATCCACTTCTTTTAAGAAGCCTTCTTCGTCGTTCACATCGCCATAAACAACGTCAAACGCATCGATACCCGCGGCACGCGCCGCATGGAGAACCGCACAACGCGCATAAAACAGTTCAGTACCGTCTCCGCGTTCTGTCTGCATATCCATCACATAGTCAAATGCGGCTAACGCAATGCCCATCAGTCGCTCTGAGGAGCGGGCAATGGCAACAGCATTGATAACGCCAATTGCAGATTCGATAGCCGCCATCACCTGTGTGGAGCCAACCTCACGGCCACAGCTTTCCTCAATGCGCACAATTTCACGTTCAAGCTCATGAATATCTTCTGGCGTATCTGTTTTCGGCAAGCGAATAACATCGACCCCGGCGCGGACCGCCGCCTCAAGATCTTTTAAACCGAATGGGGTGTTCAGCGGATTAATGCGTACCACCGTTTCAATATCTTTATACATGGGATGCTGGAGGGCGTTAAAAACCAATATACGAGCGCTGTCTTTCTCCCTTAACGAAACCGCATCTTCAAGGTCAAACATGATTGAATCTGGTTTATAAATAAACGCGGTCGATAACATGGAAGCGCTTGAGCCCGGTAAGAAAAGCATACTGCGGCGTAATTTTTTCATTGTAATTTCTCCCAGTTAATTTCATCGCTACAGGTTCCTCGCATGATGGCGACTTGCATCCGGGAGCGAATAACACAATCCAGTGCGCCTTTGTCATCAACAATGATTTGCCCGTGGGTGACATTGAATGCAGCCAGCGTTTCTTTGACGACCTGAGTAATTTGTTCGCCAAATTGCTTCATCACTTCGCTATTAATAACAATATCCAGCCCGCTGTCAGAAGGGCTAACTTTAACCATGAGGTCGCTCGATTCCAGCGTGCCTGCCAGAGCTGCCTGTATAATTTTCATGTTAGAGTCCTACGCTAATGCTCATAAGATTCCCTGCCAGATGTTGTTCCGGCAAGTCAGGGTGATTTGCTTTTAGCCAGTTATATAAGTAAGGCATGGTGCTTTCGGGCACCATATTTCTTGCGACTGACAGTTTGTTCTTATTCAAGAGGGCGCGAACAGCCGATGCTGAGATTGGATAATTATTTTCATCGGTTTTTCTGTCGATTTCATGCACTTTAATGGCGGTGGAGGGAATGACCAATTCGTCTTCAAGCCAGTGGTGCATAGCCTGGTTATACTGGGCTGTAACTTTACAATATGGCTCAGTGCCAACGAAACGATGTGTAATACCCAGTGCGGGCGCAATATAACGTCGGAACATAATCAAATCGATCGCGGAATAGACATCATTCACCACCTGTTTCTCTTTTAAAAAATAGCTGGGGAAAGTGCCGCGAGAAATAATGTATCTGGAACCGGGATGTACCGTTACGTTAGTGAGATGTTTCACCCCGTCACGCACCATTGCAATGCGCTCAGTAAAGGAGAACTGTGATAAGTTTTCTTCCACAACAAATACATGCAGCCAGTCGCACGCACGGGCGGCCTGCTCGATAAGGAACTGGTGCCCTAACGTGAAGGGGTTGGCATTCATAACGATACCGCCAATATTGGCCGCCGGGACGAAAAATTCTGCGCGCAGTTTCTTACAGTAACGGTGAATGCCAACCGGGGTGTTTTCCATTAATGCGGCTTTGCCATCAAGGGTGGCTAAAGGAAAGAAGCCGCAACCACGGAAAGATTTAACGTTATCAGGGCAGGTTAAAAGGAACAGATGATGATCACCGTTCTGGTTTGCCAGATTTTCCGCTTCGCGAATCAACTGTAATCCCAGCGATGTTCCGCGCCATTCAATATGCACAGCGATACATTTTAATGTATTGCCCGCCAGGCCCGCACAGGCAATTAATTCTTTGCCAGCGCGCGCAATGACGAATTGCCCGACATCATCATCTATTCCTAATCCATTACTTTTCAGAAATGCGATAATCTCGTCTTTGAGAACACCGTTGCTAGTTTCAACCGTATCGAATTCTAGCGTTTTTTCGGCATACATCTAAATTTCTCCTGACCTGGTGTTCATCGATACTGAATGACGCATGTGTTATGACGAGCGAATTAAAGGGCAAATGCATTGGATGGCGACGTCGACTCGACAATGGTATTGGTCAGCCTGCCTAATTTCTCGATAGCGACTTCGACACAATCACCTTCATGCATGAATAAAGGCGGATTGCGTTTTTTACCAACACCACCCGGTGACCCTGTAATAATGACATCGCCAGGGCTAAGCATCGTGAAGGTGCTGATATAAGCAATGAGATCGGCGACTTTGTGAATCATGCTGGCAGTTGAATCATTCTGCACCAGCATGCCATTCAAATACGTCTGAATGGATAATGCGTGCGGATCGGGGATTTCATCAACGGTTGTCATGTAGGGCCCGAATGCGCCGGTCTGACGCCAGTTCTTACCGGCAGTAAACCATGCGTGCTGCCAGTCGCGAACCGAACCGTCCATATAACAGCTATAGCCCGCCACATGGCTTAACGCATCGCTACGATTAATATTCTCGCCCGCTTTTCCGATGATGACGGCCAGTTCGCCTTCGTAATCAAATTCCTCAGTAAGATTCGGTTTGATGACCGGCCGTGCGTGGCCTGTCTGCGAATCCGGGAAGCGGATAAATAACGTTGGCGCGTTGTTGGTTTCGGAGAACTCCTTTCTTTTTTCTGCATAGTTCATTCCCACGCAAAAAATTTTTCCAGGCTCCTCAATAACCGGTAAGAACGTAATATCTTTATCTGTAATATCCGCCGGGTAGTCAACATATTGCTGGGCGACATCAAGAGCATCCCATTGCAGGAGATCTTTTAATGTTGGATATTGCTGACCAATTTTTTGACCAAGGTCGATAATACCTGCTTCGGTATAAATACCGTAGCTTTTACGACCGTGATGAATGTAACTTGCAAGTTTCATAATGACACCTAATTCTGGCTTTTAAACTTTATTTACTCACGCCAGTTGATGGCGTGAGTGGTATATCGATTGCGGTTATTTTGACGTTTCTGGCACCAGATTCGCTTTCGCGCCTGAGGCAAGATGTGTTGCGACAATCATACCCACCACCAGCAGAGCAATAATAAATGCGGTCATGCCTGCCCAGCCGGTTGAGTGGAAGACGAAACCGTTCAGGAAGCCAATAACAGAGCCACCCATGTAGTAGAAGAATAAATAGAGGGCGACGGCCTGCCCGCGAGCATGTGTGGCGTTCTTACTTACCCAGCTCAGACCGATGGAATGGCAACCGAAGAAGCATGCCGTAAAGATGACGGCACCCAGGATAAAGGTGATGACGTTAGAGGTTAGCGTCAGCAACATCCCCAAAGACATGATGGCGAACAACACGCGAAGCACATTCATGCTGCCATATTTCGCAGAGAACCGCCCGGCCTGTGGCGCCGTGAAAAAGCTTAACGCAAAACTGAAAGAGAGCAGCCCGGCGTTGGCAGGGGAAATATGGAACGGCTCGCCCTTAAGGAAGAAAGCCAGATAGTTGTAGAGAGAGGTGAAGGTACCAAAAATGATAAAGCTAATAACAAATGCCAGAGCGAGTTTTTTATTTTGGAAATGCGACGCGGCGCCCTTCACAACACGGAATACATTCAGGGTTTCCGTCGGTTTGAAGTTTTTGGAGGCGGGCAGAATAAAGTAAACCAGTAGCGCAACAACAATCAGGCTTGCCGCAAAACCGTAGAAAATCGTGTTTATGGAAATGTGTTCAATCAACTGGCTGGCCACGATACGGCCCGACATTCCACCCATTGAGTTGCCAAACACAAAGTAACCGGTGACTACGCCCGCAACGACCGGGGCCACTTCTTCGCTAATATAAGCCGTTGCCGCAGCGGCAATGCCGCTCAGCGCCAGGCCAATAACGGCACGTAACGCCACCAGCATCGCCCATGACTGGACCAGTGGGCACAGAATGGTGAGTAACCCACCCAGTAACAAGGAGACAATAATCAGGCGTTTACGGCCATAATGATCGGAAAGTGTACCCGTGAACAACAGACCAATGGCAAGCAGGGCGGTTTCTGCGGAAAGAATGATACTGACCTGACTGACCGGGACATCATATTCAACCGCGAGAACAGGTAACAACGGTTGAATGAAAAATAAAGACGCTAATTCAGCCAAACCTGACAGGGCTAAAGCAAAGATGACACGGATGTATTGGCTCGCTGTTACATCGCCGGAACCGCCTGAAATATTTTTAACGTTCGTTATAGCCATAATATCCTCGACATTATTTTTCTGGTACAGAGCTTCTTAGCCGTTACAGGCTAAAGGTATTAATCGGTAAAACTTCTAAAAGGCTGGCTGATGTTCATATAACTTCCGCTAAAGCGATTTCCGGAACATAAACACTACCCTCAAACAATTTACGGGTCGTTCTGATTACAGCAGCACGGGTGTTTTCGATTTTATTTCCGTCTTTTAATAATGAGACTGTAATTTTTCCGCTTGGGTGTTCAATATTAACAATATTGGTAAATGCATCTTTCGGTTGGTCACTAATGATTTTCTGGGCAACAGAGCCATCAATGATGGTTGCTGTTGAAATACCAATAGATCCGGTAATAGCCAGCGATTTATGGCAATTATGCGGCATGAAATAGCGAACCTTAATCGTGCCGCCCGCCGTAGGTTTGCTCAGAAGCACAGGTTTGGGTATCACTTTGTCGCTGACATCGCCAAAACCCATGGCCTCGCCAGCTTTGCGACGGATTTTTTCAAGACGTTGCATAAACGCCAGATCGGCTTCCAGCTCCGCAGGGGATTCACCACCGGTTTTATCCATCTGCTGTGCATCGATTAAGATCATCGGCATCGCCATATCAATGCAGGTGACTTCCACTCCGTCAAAAACATCCGTTGTGTTACCGGTCGGGAGTAATTTACCGGTTTTACAGCCTGCGGAATTGAGGAACGTTAAACCGACCGGCGCTGCGGCGCCAGGCACGCCATCAATTTGCGTGTCACCCTCATAACACACCTTGTAATCAGGGGTTTGCACTTCGGCGTCAACAAATGTTCCGGTGTTGAGATTGCGGATGCGAACCGTGGTGACTGGGTTTTTTGCCGCAACCAGCCCTTTTTCAATGGCAAAAGGGCCAACCGCACATAACATATTTCCGCAGTTGGGCGTGGTATCCACACGGCGCTCTTTCACCATGACCTGGGCAAACAGATAGTCAATATCCGCATCCGGGCTCTCTGAACGGCTCACAATCGCCACTTTACTGGTTTGCGGGCTGCCGCCACCGATGCCATCAATTTCCAGCTCATGGCCGGCACCCATCAGCGCCAGCAGAACCGCATCACGTTCCTGGACGTCGGTGGGCAAATCGCTTGCCAGAATAACGGGTCCCTTAGAAGTACCGCCGCGCATCAGTACGCAAGGTATGTTGAACATAGGTTTTCTCTTTCCACACATTAAATGATGCAGTAAGCGTCCCATATGCGAATAAATAACTCTAATGTCAAAAAACGAAGGATTAATGCGTTTTACACATTAATAAGCTGTCGGTTACGATGGTTTAATAGCGGGGTAAACGTGGGGGGACAAACATGCAGCATGAATTACAGGGTATTCAAGCGTTTGTTAAGATTGCGGAAATTGGCTGTTTCACAAGGGCGTCACAATTTTTACACATCTCCCAGCCTGCCTTAACAAGGCGAATAAAAAAGCTTGAGGAGAGTTTGGGCACAACGTTATTTGAGCGGTCGACCAGACGAGTAAAACTGACCGCCGTGGGGCGAGATTTTCTGCCTAAGGCAAAGAATCTCATCGATTTTTATGAAAGCTCTATTCTCAGCATTAAAGAGATGGCAACGCATCAAACGGGGGTTATTACGCTCTCCTGTTTACCTACCGCCGCGTTCTATTTTTTGCCCTCCGTTATTCGTGATTACAATGAACATTACCCGAATATTCGCATCCGCATTCTTGAGCATAGTGCCAGCGACTGCCTCGAAGCCGTGCTTAATGGCGACGCAGATTTCGGCATAAATATGATAAACATCACACATCCCAATATAGAGTTTACCCCTCTGGTGAATGAACCTTTTGTTCTGGCCTGTAAACGCGATCATGAACTCGCCAAAAAATCGCTGGTGATGTGGGAAGATCTTGCCGGGCTCCGGCTTATCGGCGTCCGCAAATCGAGCGGCAACCGGCTTCTGATCGACCAGGCGCTCGAAGGGTTCGACTGGCAGCCGAACTGGTTTTATGAAGTCAGGCATCTCTCTACATCTCTCGGGATGGTGGAAGCGGGGCTGGGGGTTGCGGTTGTCCCCAGCCTGGCAATGCCTACCGATGAGCATCATGTGCTGGTTAGCCGCCCTCTTATCGAACCCGTTATCCGAAGAACGCTTGGCTTAGTGTTAAGAAGAGGGGATTCATTGAGCCCGGCGGCCGAGAAATTTCGCGAGATGTTGATGAAGCTATGGTCGCAGGAAAAAACCAGCCCCTGGATTGGTAAATTCAGTCATTAAGCGCAAGGGGAGTGGCTGTTGGGTATGGGGGTGTCAGAAACGGGGGGCTGCGAAGAGCAGCGATGCGGTGTTGCACTTACGCGTCACGGACACTTTCATGTTGTAAAACACTGCGGTGTCCGTGACGTTATAGATGTTCGTTCTTATGCCCGCTCTGACTCACTGTGCCCTGGCGGGGATGAGCTTTCTTGCAAAATCTGCGCGGGTGCTTTCTCGCCGTACCGTGGTGCCAGGGAGCGTGAAGTGACTGACCACCTCATTAAGGATTTCGGTTCTGGCGTTGAGATTATTGGCAGACGTCGTCACCTGTTGGACAAGTCCGGCATTTTGCTGTGTCACTCTGTCCAGCTCCGCAACCGCATGGTTGAGCTGTGAAATCCCCTTACTTTGTTCATCGGAGGCCAATGCAATCTCGCCGATAAGCGTATTCACGCTGGCAACATTCCCTTTCACCTCTGTCATTGCCGCACCCGCAGCATCGGTAATCTCTTTGCCCTCATGCACCGAAACGATGGCTGATTTTATCAGGGACTCGATTTCCCGTGCGGCCGTTGCGCTACGCTGGGCAAGGGAACGCACTTCCGTCGCCACCACAGCAAAACCGCGCCCCTGCTCACCGGCTCGCGCCGCTTCTACTGCTGCGTTAAGCGCAAGGATATTGGTCTGGAAAGCAATGCTATTGATGGTTGAGGTGAACTGGCGAATCTGCTCAGAGCCGTCCGCGATACGGTTCATGGTGCTGGCAAGATTCTCAACCAGTTCGCTGGCTTTTTCCGTCGTTTCTGCGGTCGTCACTGACAGGTCGCGAACCTGGCGGGCGTTATCCGCGTTATGGCTTACCGTTGAGGTTAACTCTTCCATACTCGTCGCCGCCTGTTCCAGAGAGGCCGCCTGACGCGTGGTGCGGTTTGCCAGGTCGCTATTGCCCGCCGCGATCTCACTTGCTTCGCGATGAAGCGCGTCACTGTTTTCGCTTATCGCGGTGACCGTCTTAAGGAGGCTGTGCTGCATTTCCCGCACCAGGGGGATCATCTGGCCGACGCAGTTACGTCCAATATCTTTCGGCTCACGGGTAAGGTCACCCTGCGCAATAACCTGGAAGTATGAACGAATATCGCCAACCGGTTTAACCAGATGGATGACCAGATAACAGTCACAGAACAGAACCAGCCCGCCGAGCGCAAACAGCGCGATGAGCAGCACTATATTCAGTCGCTTACCGTCAGATGAATTCAGCGCACTGTCGAAAACGGCATGCTGTGTCAGGTCTTTAATACGCGCCGTGGCTTCTGTTTGCCAGTTAGCGGAGGTGTCCGATAACGCCTGGGACAGCGTCGCCCATTCCGGGCCCGCCGGGATTTCATTTTTAAGCGCCTGTTTTTCAGCGTCTGTGCCATGTTGTAAAACCAGCGTGGCGTGGGCGAGGAAAAGGGCCTGTTGTGTCTGCGCCGCGCTCTGCTCGGCGTATTTATTCATGTTGTGAGCTGTGTAAGCGGCATAACCACCGGTCGCGGTGATAAGTGCAAATGCCGTGAGCAGGATGCATAGCACAACGCGGCGGATGGTGAAGTTTTTTAATGAGTTCATAGTCGCGCTCTGTTTTAGAGAGGTGGCAAAGGGCGTAAACGGCACGCAATGTAAATCGCTCGATATTTGATAGTGTGCGATTTAGTTGGAGTCTAACAGGAGTGCTGATAAATAAATACAGGGGAGAGAGAAATAATTTTGCTAAGAAACTATATACATTTTGCATCCGATAACCGTGGCGCAAAATGGCCGTTGTTTTTTATAGGAATATGCAAAATATGCAAACTTTAATCGTTTATTCCTTGCTCAACGATAGGCGTTACTGTGGTGACGGAGGCGATCGACCTCCTCTTGCTTTTCTGTTGGCGATGCCTGTCCTGGGCCAGACATCGCCGGTGCGTTTACTGCTCCATCACCAACACCACTTTCCCGATATGCGCGCTGGCATCCAGCATCCGGTACGCTTCGCTTGCCTGGGTCAGTGGAAAGGTTTTAAAGACTTGCGGCTTCACCGACCCGGTTTCAATTAACGGCAACACGTTTTCGGTGAGGGCATCAATCAGCTCGGCTTTTTCCGCTGGGGTACGCGAACGCAGCGTGGAGCCCAGATGCATGAGCCGTTTGCTGAGCATCGGGAACAAATCAACCTCTTTAGCTACGCCGCCAATCACGCCAATCTGCACAATGCGACCGTTCATCGCAGCGGCGGCATAATTACGGGCAACGTAATCCCCGGCCACAATGTCGAGAATAATATCCGCGCCATGCCCGTCGGTCTCACGATGAACGGCATCCACGAAATCTTCCTCTTTATAGAGGATGGCGGCATCCGCCCCCAGTTTCAGGCTGGCCTGGCGATGCGCTTCTGAGCCGACCGTGGTGATGATTTTCCCGGCGCAAAAGGCTTTTGCCAGCATGGTCGCCGTCGTACCAATACCGGATGCGCCGCCATGAATCAGGATAATATCGCCAGCTTTAAACTGACCGCGCTGGAACATATTGAGCCAGACCGTCATAAACGTTTCGGGTAACGCGGCAGCTTCGGTCAGGCTAAGTTCAGGCGGTAAGGGCAGGATATTGATTTCATCCGCCACGCAGTATTGCGCATAGCCACCGCCTGGGATCAGCGCGGCCACATGATCGCCCGGTTTAACGCGGTGTACTTTGCTACCGATGGCCACGACCACACCGGAAACCTCCAGACCGGGGATATCTGATGCGCCAGGCGGTGGCGCATATTGCCCTTTGCGTTGCATCACATCAGGACCGTTGACGCCCGCCGCGGCAATCTGAATCAGAACTTCATTCTCTTTAGGGCGCGGTACCGGGCGCGTTGTTGGTTTCAGCACCTCCGGACCACCGGGCTCTGTAATTTCGATGGCAGTCATGGTGTCGGGGATCACGTTCGTTTGTTCAGACATATTATCTCCTCAGTCCGTGCGTTTTAGCGATGCGACGGCGTTGATGTACTGATTAAAAGATGGGCGCACAGCGCCGTAACGGCAAAGAGTGCCCCGGTCAGCGCCAGCCCGTGCCAGCCGAGTGAAGCTGATGTGGTGGCCGCAACCGCCGTTCCCGTTGCGCCGCCAAGAAAATAGCTGGTCATAAACAGGGTATTAAGGCGGCTACGCGCCGTGGCCGAAAGCGCGGTAATACGACTTTGATTCGCCACCAGGCCCGCACGGTTACCGATATCGATCATCGCCATTGCCACGATGAGTAACCACAGATGTGAAGCGCCGACGCCTACCAGCGCAAAAGCCGCCACCAACAGCAGTGCGCCAGCGAAAAGCATCTTGCCGGAACCCACGCGGTCGACCACGCGGCCAATCGCCGGGGACGCCAGCAGACCGGCGATTCCGACGAAACCAAATGCCCCCACGGTGTCCGGGCCAAATTCATACGGCGGGCGCGCCATTAACATAGCGAGCGTAGACCATAATGCGGAGAAGGCGGCAAACATCAGAAATCCCGTAGCGCAAGCGGCGCGAACGGTGGGTTCATCTTTAAACAGTGCCCACAGTGATGACAGCAAGGCGGTATAGGGGAGTGATGTAGCCTGCGCGGTTGACGGGAAGCGGAGGATAATCACCACCATCACCAGTACATCGATGGCGACGGCCAGCAAAAACATCATACGCCAGCCCTCACTGGCACCGACAAAACCACTTAAGGTGCGGGCAAACAGTAAACCTGCCGAGAGGCCGCTCAACAATGTGCCTACAACCCGTCCACGTAGGGTCGGATCGGCCAGACCCGACATGGTGGGGATAATAATTTGTGCGCTCACGGCACTGGCGCCGACGGCGAAGCTGGCCAGTTTTAACAGGTTAAAATTGGGTGCGACGCCCACCGCCAGCAGGCTGACCATATTGCATGCCAGCAGCGCGATGATGAGTCGTTTACGATCGACCCGATCGCCGAGTGGAACCAGCAGGAACAGGCCGCTGGCGTAACCAAGTTGCGTCAGCATGGCAATCTGGCCCGCCTGCGCATCGGAGCGCCCGAAGGTTGCCCCCATGCTGGCGAGTAGCGGCTGGTTGTAATAAAGCGTTGAAACTGCGAAGGCGCAGGCCAGGGCCATCAGAAAAACGGTGGTGGCCGAGAGCGGCGCTGACGATGAAGAAGAGGTAACCATGGTGGCATCAATCCCGTATCAAGAGTTGCCACCACTCTATACGGCACGATGCAGGATGATAACGCCGTTTCAGACGCAACATCTTTGCGCATTATGCAAAGATGAAGTTCAGGGTTCCCAGACAGGCGGTGTGCCGATGGCCTGGCAAAGTGCCGCATTAAAGGCGCGGACTTTGGCACCGGGCTGTGGCAACGCGCGTAGCAGATGAATGCGCGACGGAGCGGCATTCCAGGGTTCGCCGTCGAGCGAAAGACGCGTGAGTGCGCCCGCTTTCACATCCTGGCCGACAATCCAGGTGGGCAGAAAGGCGATGCCCATGCCCGCCAGTGCCGCGCTGCGTAAGGCTTCAAAATCATCGCAGCGAAAGAACACCCCGGCACGTTGCGCTTCGCTGTGCGAAAAACCGGGGATCTCCTTCCATCCCAGCAGGTCGGTGCCGTGCAGTTTATCGAGCAGGCGGTGCGTGACCAGTTCACTGGCATTGACCGGCTGGCCTGCACGCGCAAGGTAAGCGGGGCTTGCCACCAGCAGGCGTGTCAGCGGCGCGAGCGTCATGGCGATAAGTGTGCTGTCCGGCAGGTCGCCCATGCGAATCATCACGTCCAGCCGCTCTGTGACCGGATTGTAAAGCCGTTCGGTGAGATCGAGTTCAACGCGCAGCGCCGGGTGTTCCGCTTCCAGCGCAGCGATGACCGGCAGAACGTACCGCTTGCCGAAAGAGGGCAGGCACGCGATGCGCAGGGTGCCGGACACGGAAATATCAAATGCTGAGACCTCCGCGTGAACATCAGCCAGCTCATCAAGCAGGCGCAGCGCCCGCTGGTACAGCTTCTGCCCCGAATCTGTCAGCGTCAGTGAGCGCGTTGAGCGAATAAACAACGCGACACCCAGCTCATGTTCCAGCGCATCAATTTGCCGCACCACGGCAGACGGTGTTTGTGCACGCTTACGCGCAGCAGCGGAAAAGCTGCCGCTGCGCACGACATCGGCGAAGACTGAGAGATACTCGGCAAAATTGGGTGTTATCATCTTTGCGCATTTCGCAAAATTATTCACAATACGCACAACATATCACGCTGCGTGCCGATGTGCTCGTTGCCTTACTGTTCGATGAATGACTGTTGCTCACCCGCGCAGGTTTTTTTGCCTGTTACCCATGCCACCCCCATCGCCACGGCCAGCAGTAAGAGCAACAGAGGGGGAAAACCGCCTGTTCCAGTGTGTTGTAACACTATGCCACCCAGCACGCCGCCGCCAGCAATCGCCAGGTTCCACACCGTTACCAGCATTGATTGCGCGATGTCTGTCGCCGCTTTGGCGCGGATCACCATCGCGGTCTGAAACAGGGTGGCGGCCCCACCAAAGGCCAGCCCCCACAGCGTCACCGCGACCCAGACCGTGGAGGCACTGCTCGCATTCAGTTGCAGTAGCAGGGTGGCCAGCATAAACAGACCAACACTCAGCACGGTGAGTCGGTGCAGGTGGCGGTCAATCAACACCCCCGTTACCGCGATACTCGCCAGTGAACACAGACCAAACAGTAACAGGACAGCATCCGTTCTTGTCGTTAACCCTGCGGGGGCCAGAAACGGCGAAATATAGGTGTAGAGCAGGTTATGCGCCAGTACGAAACAGAGCACCAGCAGCAGGACGCCGCCCACGCCGGGCAGTTGTGCGACGCGGCGTAGCGATAAGCGCTGTTGTACGGCTGCCGTGCCATGATCCGGGGCGCTCAGACGCAGAACGATGATCAACAGCAACGACATTACGCTAAGCATCGCAAAACAGAGTCGCCAGCCAATCAGGTTACCCACGAAAGTGCCGATGGGCACGCCAATGGAGAGCGCCAGCGGTGTGCCTGCCATGGCAATGGCGATCGCTTTTCCCCTTTTATGGACGGGGGCCATCGAGGCGGCGAACCCCGCCAGCAGCGCCCACAGAATACCGGCTGCGATGCCAGCGATACCGCGCGCAGCGAGCAGCAGCCAATAATCGGTGGCAAACGCGGTGACGGTATTTGCCAGCGTGAACCCGGCGAGCGTCAGCAACAGCAGGCGGCGGCGTCGCCACCCCTGCAGTAACGACATCAGCGGGATGGCGGCGATAAACGAGCCGATGGCATAGACCGTCACGCTTTGCCCGGCCGCCGCGGGCGTGATGGAGAGATCGTCTGCCATGAGCGTCAGCAACCCGGCAGGCAGCGTTTCGGTGACAATAGTGACAAATGCCGCCATCCCCAGCGCCAGCAGCGGCAAAATGGGCAGTCGTTCCGCGCCTGTCATGATGCCTCCCGCAGGCCGTGGTAGACCGCATCGCGCAGATCATTCACAAACTGTCCCGACATGCCTTCATACAGCGTATTGCTAAAGGCCACTACGCTGAGTGCCTGCTTCTGGTCGACAAACCAGGCGTGGCCGTAGGCGCCACCCCAGCGCCAGGTGCCGGGGGATTCCGGCGAGGCGGCGAGTTGTGGATCGCGAAGAACGGAAAAGCCCAGTCCAAAGCCCATGCCGGGGGCGTCCGGGAGTTCATGTGGCGCAATCTGATCGCGGCCCATTTCCGCTACCCATTCGGGGGCCAGCAGGGAACCGCCACCGCTGCGCAACGTTTCAAGCAGGCGCATCATATCGCCCACGGTGCCGACCATTCCCGCCCCGCCCGACGGGTACGCCTGGCTGTTGTAGACCCGTGACGGGCTGTAGCAGATACCCACAGTGTTCTCAAAAGGGGCTGCAAACTCCCCCTCTTGCAGGCGGTGCGGCTCCGGCTGGTCATTCACATAGGCGGTGGCGACCTCTTGTTGTGGGGCGAGCGCGAAGGCGGTGTTGTGCATGGCCAGCGGCCCGGTAACCAGCGTTTTTATCGCCACATCCAGCGGTTGTCCCTGTACCTGCTCAATCACCGCCCCCAGCACATCGATGGCCAGCGAATAACACCACGCGGTTCCCGGCGCATATAGCAGAGGGACCGTGGCGATACGACGGACGTTTTCGTTAAGCGTTACCCCGGAAGCATCCATCCCATCAGAAACCCCTGCGCGGGCGTAGGGGCCGTTCGCATCCTCTTCAAGGAAGCGGTAACCCAGACCGGCGCTGTGGCTCATTAACTGGCGCAGCGTGATGGTGGCCTGGCCGCCATTCGGCAAGGGCGGGGTAAAGCCAGGCAGGTAGCGGGTGATGGCCTCATCAAGATGCAATTTCCCCTGCTGCACCAGCGCCATCGCGGCGGTGGTAACGATAGGTTTACTGACCGACGCAAGGCGGAAACGGGTATTCAGCGTCATCGGGCGCTGCGTTTCCCGGTCGGCGTAGCCTGCTGCCTGGTGATAACGCGTTTGCCCATGGTGGGCGACCATGACTTCCACGCCCACCAGGCGGCGCTCATGCAGAGCCTGACGGACAACGCGTTGAATGAAATCGTGCATATATTTTCTCCTCAGTGTTCAACGTTTCCACAGTAGAAGCTTCGCGATTGCGGAAAAAGAGGGGTATATTTCATGACACTGCGGAGATAAATGTCCGTAATAGCGGGGGCGTATGGAAAGTCTTAACGGGTTTGTGGTGTTTGTGCAGGTGGCGGAGATGCGCAGCTTTGTGGCCGCCGGGCGTAACCTTGGCGTGTCGGCCTCGGCGGTCGGCAAGAGTATCGCCCGTCTGGAAGATAAGCTCGGTGTACGGTTGTTTCACCGCAGCACGCGCAGTATCACGCTGACGGCAGAAGGGCATTTACTGCTGGAGCGCAGCCGACGCATCCTCGCGGAAATCGAGGCCGCACAGCAGGAACTCACCCAGGCGGCGGAGCACCCGGTCGGACGTTTGCGACTCAGCTTGCCGCTGGTGGGCTCGCTGGTACTACCCGTACTGGGTGATTTTATGCGCCAGTACCCGCAGATCCAGTTGGATCTGGAATTTACCGACCGCATGGTTGATGTGATTGCCGAAGGCTATGACGCCGTGCTGCGCATCGGCCCGCCAGCGGATTCGCGCCTTTCTGCCCGCAAATTGGGCCACTTTCGTACCGTGGTCGTGGCATCGCCGGAGTATCTGGCCCGCTGTGGTGAACCGCAAACCCCTGCGGATCTTACGCGCCATGCCTGCCTGCAATACCGTTTTCCCTCAAGCGGCAAACTGGAGCGCTGGGTGATGCGTGGCAACGAGGCGGAAAACGAACTCGCGCTTCCGGCGACCATGGTATGCAATAACATTGAAACCCGTGTCTGTTTCGCGCTACGTGGGCTGGGCATTGCCTGGTTACCTGACTTCGCCATTCGTGAAGCGCTGGAAGAGGGGGCGCTGCGGGAAGTCCTGGCCGATTACGCCAGCCACACCGGCGTGGTACATCTTCTGTGGCCTGCCAGTAAACATCCCTCGCCAAAGCTACGTGTACTGATCGATTTTCTTAGCACGCGGATCTTCCCTCCAGCAAAGTAAGAAGCGTCATCAAGTCAAAAAGAGCCACAGCCGTGCGCGCTGAGTACGGTTTGGGGGCTGAGGAATCCCCCACAAAAATGCGAGCACGATCGGTCCCCTCTCCTCTTTGGGGAGAGGGTTAGGGTGAGGGGGGAAATGCGGCTCTGATGGTCATTCCGTTCACCTTATGTTCCTTGCTTTTCTGTCGCGACAGAACCCGTGAACGTGCCAGGGTGGCTCACCGCCACCACCCTGGCGACCCGGGCTCCCGGCCAGGAAAATCGCCGCTGGCGCGGTCCATGATGCTTATGTCGTCTGACTTTCGGGTCGGGGACCAGCCTGCGTCCTTGCAGGCTATCCCCTCCGCCCGCTTCCCTGCGGGCGGCCCCGGTCAGCCGCCAACGCCTCATCGATTTTCAGCCGGACCCTGTCATCGCTACCACTGTTTTATTTTTATTAAGCGGCGTTGTCGCTGTAAAACGTAAGATTACTGGGAATTCCTCAGGTTTGGGGATGAGTGTCATTTTCTTTTAATGACTTTTTGTAGTCTTTATTATGTCTTTTTCTTGATTGATTGATTAATGTCTGGTCTTTGGTGATGTGAAACTACGTCTTTTTTGTCTTTTCCCTCTTTCTGACACTCTTCCCCCTTACCTTTTTCTCAACTCTGCCAAAAAACAGTCCTTTTACAGGTTAACGCTTACCTTTGTTCAGTTTTCTTATCTTCTTATGCTGGTTTTTATCTCTTATTTATTGTTTTTAATGGTTTTATCTCCTTTCTTACCATCTTCTTGAAAAGAGTTATCAGTTATTTGTTTGGCGTGTTATTTATCACTCACGTGACTATTTGATGTCTTTAGAAAAACTTTTTAAAGCTATGAAATATTTTAAGACAAAAATATTAGTCTTTTCAAAGTCATCTTTAAAACCCATATGCAGCTAATAAAGAAACAGTTGATAAGTCTTTTGTATGTCTGTAGTCTTCGCGACATTGAAGTCTTGATTAACTCTTGGGCTAGCGACATTGTCTGTGCCTCATTTTCAACTTAACGAATGATGGTAAGCACATAATGAAACGTAATACGGTTGCCAGACTGACGACCCTTGCCGTGCTGGTGGGTTCGATTTGTTCTGTGAACGCAACGATCTACCCTGGCACTATTGAACAATACGTTGCCGATATTCAGGCCACACGGCATGATCTCAACCAGGCCGCAGATGTGAATCGCAGATATAAAAACACCCATAATCAGATAGCGATGCTGACCGATGCGGAGATCAAAGAGTGGTCTAATGCAGGGCAGACGATGAATATCGCGTCCAGACATATGGCTGACTTGCAGGCAGTCACAGGATTTACGCCTGCTCTGGTGCCACAGGCCATTCCGACCATGCAGCAGCAGACGCCGCAGCCGATGAAAGTGCCGACCCTGACAACGCAGGCCATTCCGACCGTACAGCAGCAGACGCCGCAGCCGATGACATTGCCGACCCTGACAACGCAGGCGGTACCGAACGTGCAGCAGCAGACGCCGCAGCCGATGGCATTGCCGACCCTGACAACGCAGGCCATTCCGACCGTACAGCAGCAAACGCCGCAGCCGATGGCATTGCCGACCCTGACAACGCAGGCGGTTCCGAACGTGCAGCAGCAGACGCCGCAGCCGAACACTGTTTCAGCACAGGCTCCACATGCATCAGTGACAGTACCGCTGAAAACCTATCCGCAGACCACTGTAACGACAATGCCTGTACAGACTGTTATCACCGGGACGAAAGTGACCACCATCAATAGTCAATCTTCCGGGACGCCGCAATCTGGCGGGAATATTCAGGTGATTAATGTTGTGGGACAGCCGGGTAAAAATGGCACCAACGGTACGAATGGTACGAATGGTGCGAATGGTGCGAATGGTGCGAATGGTGCGAATGGTGCGAATGGTGCGAATGGTACGAATGGTGCGAATGGTACGAATGGTACGAATGGTAAGAACAGTGCGACGACCTTAACGGTCAATGCCTGGACGGTCGATACGGCAGCGCGGACCCAGATTAGCCGCAACAATACCGCCATTTACAACAACACCACCAACGTTTACCAGAACCGTAGCGCTATCTCTGCGAACCGTTCCGCGATTGCGGCCAACAAACAGCGTATCGATCAGAACAGCAAAGATATCCATGAAAACCGTAAAACGATCAACCAGGTGGGAGCGATGTCGCAAGCGACCAGTAACCTGCATTATGCCGGCCACCAGTCCGGGTATGCGGTGGCGGTGGGTGAATATGACAATGAAACTGCCATTGCAGGCGGCCTGAACTTTGGTCTCACGGCGAAGACCTCGGTAAGCGTGCAGGTCTCGTACGACGGTAATGCGACAGGCGGCTCTGTCGGTTTATCGGGCTCCTGGTAATCACCCCACGCCGATACTGAGTAAGACGGGCGCAGTCACGATAAGCGTTAGGGTAACGCGTAAATGGAGAGAGACGTTTAATGAAGTTACCAACACGCATGAACATCGTGACGGGCGCCCTCCTGGCGCTCTGCGTGACGCAGGCTTATCAGTTGTTTTTCGTCTCAGATAATTTAAGCGATTCGGGCTGGGAGGCGAGTGATTCGCACTCGCCGTTTTTAAATAGTATGCAGGCCTTTAAGCATGCACTGATGTTTGCAACGGAGAGCGACGAGGTGGTGGACTATAGCGGGTGGTTTGAGGAAGACGAAAGCGTACAACACGTCGCCCCCACGCCATGCGAAAACAGTCTCCAGCGCCCGGAAGCGGGCACTTCAAAAAGGATATTCGCCGCTGAAATAGACGTCTGTGACAATCCTATTTATCGCGACTCTTCTGGCTGGCATTACAACCGAATCATGTTCAGACCCCATGAATCTAAACGACTTACAAAACAGATTCAAAACCGGGTGTGCAACATCAAAGAAAAGGAATATCAGTAAGATGCGTAACATTTTAAGTGTGATTATTTTGGCGTTTATGGTGACGGGGTGTATGACATCTGCGCCCATAACATCTACTCAGACCCGCAGTGAAGACGCGGCTACCTCCGCAGCTTCCGTTCCTGCGCAAACGTCAGTGCTGCGTCGCTGGTCCGGCTACGGCATTACCTTTGAGTATGTAAGCAAAGAAGAGGCGTTTATTGACGGTCAACGGGCCGACATTATCGAACGCGAACCTGGGGCAACGGTTTACCAGTCAGGCGACAAGACGGTGATTCACTATTTTCCTCAACAAAAAGCGTATTACAAACACGGTACAACGCTGGTGGGTTATCTCAAGTAAGGTCTGCTGATGAACAAGAATGAACGTTTTAACCAGTTAAATGCCGTTTCAGCGCTTCTCGGTGAGGAGACGCTGGAAACGGTATTGATGATGGACTCTCGTTTAATGATGCTCCCGCTTGATGGAATGGCATCGATTACCGTCACCCTGACCTCGGTCGAAGGAGTATCATTGACGGCAAAGCGCTCAGGAAAACAGCGGGATGTGCGCTGGCGGGTTAAAGATTAATGCCTGGATGCCGCGCTACTATTTATCCGATTATTGCGGTGTTGGCCTGAGGTGCCGTCAGTGTTTCCTGCATACATTCCATAAACACCCGCATCGCCGGGCTGACAAATTTCCCCGCATGGTACGCGCACAATGCCTCGATCGTAAGTGCCGGGAGCGAAAAGGGCAGTTCAACCAGCGACCCGCTTGCCAGTTCATTTTCAACGGTAAAGCGCGGTAAAAATGAGATCCCAAGATTACCTGCAACACATTGTTTAATACTCTCAATACTCCATAACTCGATGGTGTTATCGAGAGTGATCTGGCGCTGACGTAAAGTGCTTTCAAAAATTTGGCGAAAGATGCATTGCGGTTCGTTGATGATAAAGCTGGCGGGGATATGCTGGCCTGAGCGGGTGAAATCGACGCCGTTAAGTTGTGGTGAGGCGACCAGAACTAAGGGCTGTTTGCCATAGTTTTGCATGGTCAGGGCTGAATCGTTGCCCACACGGTAAAAGATGCCAAGGTCCACCTCATCTGCCAGCAGGGCATCACGGATAGCGTAGCAGTTGAGTGACTGCAATGAGAGGCGAACGCCAGGCGCGCGTTGCTTAAACTTCTGGAGTACAGCGGGAATTTTATACGATAGCAGCGTTTCCCCGGCGGCGATACGCAGTTCGCCCGCTGGCTCGTCTTTGTCCAGCGCGGCCTGGCGTAGCCCGTCCATCACCCGCATCAGTTCATAGACATGCGGCAAAATATTACGTCCGGACTCGGTCAGGATCATCCGACGACCGATTTTTTCAAACAGCCGGAGCGACAGTTCTTGTTCCAGTTGCTGGATCTGAAAAGTGATGGTGGACTGTGTGCAGCAGAGTTTATTGGCTGCTCGGGCAAAGGATCCCTCTTCGACCACGGTTTTCAGTGTCATCAGACGACGCAGATCCATTCCTTCCCTCTTAAATTCATCGAAAATGTCGAAGTCAGAATAACAAATATTTCGATTTTTTTAAGTATTTGCGCAGGGTAGTTTAAACAAAAATTATCTGAGGGATCCTTGTGAATACTGCCGTTATCACTGCTTTTCTAACCTATACGGTTATCTCTGCCATCACCCCCGGCCCTAATAATATCCTGGCGCTCAGTTCGGTGAGTGCTCATGGACTCAGGCGCAGCGTGCGCGTGCTGGCGGGAATGACCTGTGGTTTTCTGGTGATTATGCTGTTATGTGCAGTTTTCACCATTACGCTCACTCATGTATTGCCCGCCGTCACTGGTTGGCTCAACATTCCTGGCGCACTCTATATTGTGTGGCTGGCACTGAAAATTGTACGCAGCGATCCGGCGACAGCGCAGGGAACGTCAATGTTACTGAGCTTCTGGACCAGCTTTGCACTGCAGTTTGCCAACGTCAAAATCATCCTTTATGGCATTACGGCGCTCTCTGCTTTTGTTTTGCCCTATACCCATAATATCGCCGTTGTTGCGGTGATGAGTGTAAGCCTTGCCCTTATCGGCGCGGCGGGAAATTTTTGCTGGGCGGTAGCAGGGCACTTGTTTCAGGCGTTACTGCGTCGCCATGCTCGCGCGGTGAATGCATTGCTGGCCTGTCTGCTTCTTTACAGCGCCATTCGTCTGTTTATTTGATAGCTGCGTATAGCGCTTTTTCGCAATAGCTCATCCATTTAAATACTTTGTTATTTCCGGCTTTTTCTCCCATCGTCGGCACAGAAAAAGGCTGAAAAAGGGCATTAAGTGGATGGCAAAAAGTAAGGCGGTTTACCTACACGAGCAGCAGCGCGCGTTTATCCGGCGGCTGTCCGGTTCCTGGCTGTGGCGCAGTGAATTTCCAACCTGGGCATTGATAGTCGTTATCTACGGTGGCTGGTTTGCCACGCTGGCCTGCCATGAAACGCTGGGTTTATTGCCCGCCACGTTACTGCTTATCTGGTTTACCGCCTGGTATATGTCATTGCAGCATGAGCTTATTCATGGCCACCCCACGCGCTACCCGTGGGTCAACCAACTGCTGGGGCTGATGCCGCTGGCCGTCTGGTATCCGTATGGGTTGTACCGCGATTCTCACCTTGCGCACCACCGCGCCCACCTGCTGACGTTGCCGGATGACGATCCGGAATCCTACTACTTTTCTGCCCATCGTTGGCAGCGTTTACCCCACTGGCAGCGCCGCCTTATCCAGTTACGTAATACCTTTCCGGGGCGTTTGCTGCTGGGACCGCTATTCGACATCGTGCAAATGGTTGCGGGTATGATCATGGCATTTCGCACCCGCCAGCGTGATGCTATCGCGATGTGGCTGGTTCACGGGATGTTATTGGTGGTGACCTTTGCGTGGGTTGCCCACTGCGGCTTTTCGCTCATCTGGTTTGTGCTGGCGGTCAGTTATCCGGCGCTGGCGCTCACAAAAGTGCGCTCGTTCCTGGAGCACCGGGCAGAAGAAGACCCGCTGGCCCGCTCGGTGATTAACGAAGCCGCCTGGCCCTGGCGCGTGTTATTCCTTAACCTGAACTATCATTCTGTGCATCACGACTTACCGGGCGTGCCCTGGTACGGATTGCGTACGGTCTACTTATACGATAGCGCCGGTTATCAGGCACGCAACGGGGGATTTGTGGTGCGTGGGTATGGCGTATGGCTGCGGCGTTTCCTGTTCCGCGCTGTCGATGTGAACGCGCATCCGGGGTTTACCGCGAGCAATAACAATCATGCGCCATGAAATTGCTTTTCCCATGTACGACCTGCACCGCCCGGACACCCTGGCGCTTATTCGCGCCGTGAGTGAACGGCTGGCGGCGAAGGGGATTACCGTCAACGCGGTCTGGCCGCAAGAGGCACTGCTTTCCCACTGGCGAAGTGACGCCCTTTTACTAAGCCAGACCTGTGGTTTTCCGCTGGTCACGCAGTTGCCCGACGTGCAAACGGTCGGCTGCTTTCATTATTCTGCTCCCGGCTGTGACGGCTTTCACTACCGCAGCCTGCTGGTGACGCGCGAGGAAAACACCCGGCCAACGCTGGCGGATTTCCGTGGCCGCGTGGCGGCCTGCAATAGTATGGACTCCCAGTCGGGCTACAACACATTACGCAAAATGGTGGCACCGCTGGCAGAGGGCGGGGCGTTTTTCTCATCCGTGGTATTGAGCGGTAGCCACCGACAATCACTGGTGGCGATTGGGCAGCGAAGGGCGGATATCGCGGCCATTGACTGCGTGAGCTGGGCGTTATTAGCGCGTCATGAACCTGAACTGCTGGCCGGACTGGTGGTGATTGGCTCAAGCCCGCTGGCGCCCGGGCTTCCACTTATCACCGCAAAACAGACATCGGCACAGCGCCTTTTACTCCTGCAGGAGGCATTATTTGAGCTGGTCAACGATGCGCGTTACCAGGCGGTCTGCGACGCATTGCTGATAACGGGGTTTAGCCCGGTTGCCCGCGAGGCTTATTCCCCATTGCTGGCCTGGCGCGATGAGGCGGCGGCGCTGGGTGTAACGCAGTTATAGCCTCCCGGACAACACAGGGCATTTTACGCCTGCACATTCAGTGTTAACCTCGCTTTTCCTTACTGTGCAGAAGGTTTCCCCTGTGCCCATTGACACTGTTTGTGCTTTCCTGCCCGGGGTGGTCTTTTGGGCTGGCCCTTAAGCTGGCGATGACGCAGCGCTAACCTCAAGCCTCATCCGCTTAATAAAGTCTTCTGCAGGCAGTGGACGGCAGAAATAGTAACCTTGCATGAAATCGACATTTTTTGCGCGCAGGTAATCTACCTGCGCCTGGGTTTCTACCCCTTCGGCAATCACCTTGAGCCGCATTTTTTTCGCCAGGTCAATGACGCTTTCCACCAGGCGAGTATCGGTATTGTTGTCTATCTGGCTGACAAACATTTTGTCGATTTTGAGAAATTCAGGCTGCAGTGCGCAAATATAGGCGAGGTTTGAATAACCGGTGCCGAAATCATCGAGCGCCACGGATATGTTGGCGCGACGCAGGGCGGCAAGCCATTCGTTCAGTTGTGGCGTGACATGCAGCGGATGTCGTTCGGTCACTTCAACCACGATATGGCGTTTTTTCGCCTCCAGGTTGTGCATCATGTCGCTGATATCAATTTCAAAATGGGGATCAAGGCAATTTTGCGCACTGATATTAATGCAAATATAGAGTCCATCGGGAAAATGATGGATAGCCTTCTGAAAATCGGCGGTAATTTGCTGCATCAGCAGCCGGGTTAATGGGCCAATCAGATGATGCTGTTCGGCCAGCGGAATAAATATATCAGGTGAAACATAGCCATACGTGGGGTGTTTCCATCTGGCGAGTACCTCAAACCCGGCGATCTTACCCGTATCACCTTTAAAGAATGGCTGATAAAACGGATGAATCTGCCGTTGCGTAATCGCCTGCTGTAACGTCTGGAAAGGCGATGTGAAATAGCCCATCAGTCGCCAGAAGAGATAGCCGCACATTGTTGAAATCAGCAGGGCAAACGCGAGTATCAACGTGTTTTCCGCAATAAAGCGATACAAGGGGATCGCCACGGGGTATTGCCAGGCGACCGAAACCGGGAAGGTCGCCGACCTCAGGTGCATAAAGTGGTCGCTGTCTCCGGAGGCATAAATAATACTGCCGTCACTCCAGACCTGCGCGCCGCCAATTTGCAGATACATATTTCCCTGCACACCATCAAGGTTAAAGGCATTGTTAATAAAAGAGGCGCTGATATTGACCAGTAACGTATTGTTTTGAATATTGGCCAGATAATAAAGGGTTGGCATATCAAACAATAATGTTTCAACGGGAGCTTCTGTTGTGCCGATATGTGAAAACAGCCGTTGTGGAATTATTTTCCTTTGGGCCGCGGTTAATGAGGAGCAACCAATCGTATCCCCTTGCACAAAACTTATTGCCTGAATATGGGGGAAATGGTTCAGCAAAAACGCCTGTTCACGAGAGAGGCTGCCACTGCATATGACCTGTTGCGCCTGCAGGCTACTTTTAGCGGCATTGCTGGCTTCGCCCAGCAACTCCTCGGTATAGGTGAGGATGCTTTGTGCCGCGACGCGGGCATTTTCCCGTTCTGAATGTAGCTGATGCATCGCTATCAAACTCAGCCCTGATGCCAGCAAGACCAGTGATAAAAATACAGCGGCTATTAATTTCACCGTGCCTGTCATCACGACGAAACCAAAATAGGTTTTCTGTTGTAGTTGTGAAAACAACGTTGCTGCTTTAATCAGGTTTGGCATAGTCCGGTGTCGTTGTCATAAAACAGAGTCAAAAGGGTGGCAATCGGTGGTTGTGTCGTCAGGCAATCAGCAATTACGATTGCCTGACGAGATTTAGAAAAACGGAGACTCAGAACTTAACCCAGTCGCCATTGTCATGGTTGCTGGCTTTTTTCGTCGGTAGTACTGGCAGATTACTGCGCGACAGCATCCGTTTTTCACTCTGAATGGCGGTCTCTTTAGCGACCCGGAAAATAGAAACCACTTTTTCGAGCTGTACCGCCTGATCTTCCAGCGAGCTGGCAGCGGCGGAGGACTCTTCAACCAGCGCGGCATTTTGCTGCGTGGTGGTGTCCATCTCTGCCATCGCCTGGGCAATTTGCGAAATGCCCCGGCTTTGTTCATCGGTTGCCGCGGCAATCTCCCCCATGATGTCGCGTACCTGGGCTACCGACGTCTCGATTTTGGACATGGCTTCACCCGCGCTTTCGACCAGCGTGAAACCACTGTCGACATACACCACGGACTCCTGAATCAGGTTTTCAATCTCTTTGGCCGATTGCGCACTGCGCTGGGCGAGGTTACGAACTTCGGCGGCGACCACCGCAAAGCCTTTCCCCTGATCGCCTGCGCGCGCGGCTTCAACCGCCGCATTGAGCGCCAGGATATTGGTCTGGAAGGCAATGCTATTGATAACCGTGGTAATTTCAGAAATGCGGTGCGAGCTGCTACGCACGTTCTTCATGGTGTCGATAACCTGCTGCGAGATCTGGCTACCCTGGCTGGCATTTTGCGATGCCTCTTCTGAGAGCAGACGGGCATGGCTGGCATTTTCGGCATTGAGCGCCACGGTGGAGGTTAGCTGCTCCATACTGGCGGCTGTTTCCACGACGGCGGCGGATTGCTGTTCAGTACGAGATGATAAGTCCATATTGCCTGCGGCAATTTCCGAGGATGACCGCGCCACACTCTCCACGCCATTACGCACGTCATAAATGATGTTTTTCAAATTCTCATTCATGGTGGCAACCGCCTGCATTAACAGGCCCGGCTCATCGCTACGGTTGCTGGTCAGCGTACTGGTCAGATCGCCTTTCGCAATTTGTTCCGCCACATACAGGGTTTCATTAAGCGGGCTGGTAATGGTGCGGGTGATCCAGAACGCTAAAGCGATACCGGCCAGGATACCAATCAGCGCTACCGTACTCATTTGCCATTGCACATTGCTGACGACCGTGGCGACAATTTGCTGCTGAAGATCAAACAGAGCCTGAATGGCGTTAGTCAAAACCACTGCCCGGTCAGTCAGTTGAGATGACAGGGTGGACTGTTCCGTCCATACATTGCGATAGTGCTCGAGTTCCGCAGCAATATTCTGGAAATAAGGCACATCATCGGCAAGCCAGGTTTTCTGGTCATCCGGCAATTGCAGAAGAAGCTGTTCCGTTGCTGTTTTACAGGCGGTCAGGCGAACAACAATCTCCTTTTGCAACTGTTCCGTCGGGTGGCTTTTATAGACCGTGACCTGTGAGTCAATATCACTCATCAGGAAAGCCACTTGCTCGGCGAGAAGTGCCTGGCTTTGAGTGAGTGAACTGTTTTTACTGGTTTTATCTGCCAGCGCGGAGTCGTCGTTGAGTTCCTGCGTATCCAGTTTTTTCTCGCTCAGCTTCTTCGTGTTCAGCGCTTTGGTGAACAGATTTAGCGTTTCGACATAGTCGTTAACCGCACCTGCTGTTTTGTCCAGAGCGCTTTTACCCTCCACCGACCAGGTGAATGTATTAAGCTGGTTGATAGTGTCCTGCATACGACGTACAGAGGTATTTATTTGATCTAAATATTTTTGATCAAGCGTATACTGAAAATTAGTTCGGCCAAGCCTTACGCTTGAAAGTGAATTAAAAAGATCGGTTGAAAGCTCGTTTTTGGTAACTTTATCCTGAATATTGTTTAAGCCAAACATACCGGAGGTCAAAACCGCGATTGTAACAAACAATACGATCGAGAAACCTAACAGTAATTTCCTGCCAACTTTCAGGTTTAAAAAAGGTTGTATCAGATTCATTTATTCTTCCAGTATCGGCATTACCGTCATTGGACGGTTTCATTGCATCAGTATTAAAGGGGGCAGATTACGTCCCGCGATCGGATTACAATAGAAAAAAAGCCCTTTGCACGGGGGTGCGCAGGGCAAATCCCTGGCTGACATCACTCTCGCAGGGTATCTGGCTTCTCCTCTTTTTTAATAGAGTGAGTCGGGAGTTCACTCACTCGATAATAAATAGGGGTAACGTCCTCATAATTTACGGTATAGCCTCGTCCTTTCTTATTTATGATAAAATCACGGGGCAGACCGATAAGAGTAAGCTTTTTACTTAAGTTATTTAAAACCTGCCATAGCCGTTGCGAGGAAGGACTTAAGTTGCTCACTTCCCAAATGTTATGAAACAATTCTTCTTTACTGATGTTGTTATGTCGACCATATTTCAATAAGTAAAGAAAAAGATTCATCATCGTATCGTTAAAAACAACAGAGGCAAATATCAAATTGTTATCAGATTGGCTGGTTGGTAACCTGTACAATCGACGACTGTTAATGTCGAAATGTATTTCTTTACCAATCATAAATCCATATAAGCGATAGCCCATTCTGTCATGCTCGCATTAAAATAGATCGGCCTGATGCCGCGACACAGAGTGCTTCTCGATAAACCATACATTTATAGGGTGATTATATGGCTGATACCGAGGCTTTCCAATCTCCGATCCGCTGCGCTATTTCGGGGTGGATGCTACTCCACGCCTCAATCATTTAATCTCATCTAAATAGAACCTTTAGTTTTTTGTCCTGAAAAATGGCTTTATCGTTCCTCTTTTAGCTGTTAAAGATTCTTTTTTTAGTCATCAAGATTTATAACTATATTTTTGTTAGAGGCTGGTCATTCATGCTGACATCAGCTTCTTGTTTCCGCCTCTGAGCCTGACAGCGCCCTGTCTGACGGAGAACATACTTTTGGCGCAATCAACGTGCCGGATGTCAGCTACTCTAGGGAATGTGGAAAAAAAGTGGAGTGACGTTATATGATTTATACTGAATGGAAAGCGATCCGCAGGCAGGAATACGTAGGTTTAGTATTTGAGAAAATGATAATAACATGCTGAAAATTAACAATAAAAATCTGAATCAGATTTTTGTGCGCGCGGTTGTTTCAAGGGGAGTCAGTGTGCGTATATCTCTGATGATCACGCTATGAAGACTGCATGGTTGATTAACGATGTTGTCCTGTTTGAACCCGATGAGCGACGTCTTTGCGCGATACAAAACTACCCTGCCCAATGCATTATCCTCCACGGCCCGGTAAACGAATGCTTGTTGCAGCTTCTTTTACATAACGGAGAGGTGCTTTCGCAGCGTTTTTTATTTGATGCGGTATGGGGAAAGCAGGGGGCGGTTGTCACAACCAACGCTTTATATCAAGCTATTGCGTCAGTCAGAAAAGCGTTGAAGTCTGCAGGACTCGCCGATGATGTGATTAAAACAATTCCCAAGGCAGGGTTTAAATCTGTCGCGCAAATTTGCGCGGGGGAAGCGGCCGATTTTCTGCCACAGAGGACAGTTATCCCTGAGCCTGTTGAGGCCGGGTATATGCCCGTTGCGAATGACAATATAATCATCAACAAGCAAGACTCAAGATGGGATGCGCTATTACATTCACCTGTTGCCTTTTTTATGGCAGGCCTGCTGTTTTGTCTCTCATGTGCTGTGCTCTACGGTTCACTTAATTATGATAAAGCCGTGTTTGCGGATTATCAGCAGGTTGGAAAAATCGGCAACTGTGAGGTTTTTTCTTCCTGGTACGATGTGGAGCACAGTCGCAGTCAGTTTAACGCGTTATCGGCGCGTTATCCCATCACCTGTAAGCCAGGGGACAGTGCCTATATGACTGTCAATCGCCTGCAACAGGGAATATCAATCTTCATATGTGATAAAACACCTGATAGCGCTAATGCACATTGCAGGACCCTTTTTTATCGGCAGAAATATCATGAAAACCAATAAACTTTTTCTGCTCTGGGGAGCTATCTTAATCGCCATTGCGACGCCGCTACTTTGCGCCGGGTATCTCAGCTATCAGCGTAACCATTTTACCTGTGATGCACATGCCATTATTGTCGATGAGGATGCCATAATGGATATCATTACCAATTATTCATTCGATGGCGGTAGTGGTAGTTATGAATCATCGGGAAAATATATAAAAGGGACTCAGCCGGCGCTGTCAACCAGTAATAACGTCTCTTTTAATTATTGGTATGAGAATGGGAAAATGATTATGGTGTCGAACGACACCAATGAACTGCCAAAACGGACGGAACCTTTACTGGACCAGATGCCTGATTTTTACCATCTTCGCGATCGTGGTATCAGTATCGATATCGTGCGAGCGAATGCGGCAAGTTACTATTTTGTCTATGGTCATACGCCAGTATTTTACTGTACAAAAAGCCGGAATGATTGATGTATGGCAAGCGGCAAAGCGCGTCTGGACCAGACGGTCAAAAAATTTCATCAATGACATTGCGGGTAATGAGATTGCTGTCTAATTTTATTCTTGGTTTGGTTCTTCTGACACCTTGCAGAGAGCCGTAGTTTACTTTTTTACAGGAATGAATATGCAGAGCACGACAACTGAGGAACAACTAAACGCCTTTTTTGGTCGCGATCCTCATGCTTTCGAGGCGGAAGAACAGCTTATCGCAGAAATCACGCAGAGCCTCCGTGCTCACAAGGCTGATGTAAGCAATAAAGACCTTATCTTTGCGCTCATTCAACTGCTTGAAATTGAAAAAGATGTCGTCAAACTGGATATCTATCGCAACGCGCTTGAAATGGTTGTTCAGAAAACCCCCGACGACGTTTAATTCAAATTTTCTGTTTCCCTGCCTGAAAACATGCTGCCTTCGCAATGAAATCGAAGGCAGCCATCAATCGTACTTGTCTCCGTCACGCCAGGATAATGCCGGGGAACCATTACAGCGGCTTTTTGCGCCGCTGTATCAGATAGTGTCGGGTGGCTTCCAGAACGCTTCTCTGGCGGGAACATGTTGCCATGACTTCCTGCGCGCGAAGCACCATGACGAGGTTATCTGCCTTTATGGGCAGGCGCGAATTCATAAGATAAGTGGCGGCCAGGCCAATCGCCTCATGGATTTCCTCTGGTTGAACTTGCTCATTTTCGTTCAATTACTCTCCCGTTGCTGAGATGACGAACGTCTTCTAAAGCCGTCAGGCCAGATCAAATTCACAATGAGCATTATGTCGGAACATGCTGACGCAAGTCTGATTAGAAGGGTACAGGTGGAATCGCAAACCTGTTAACCATACAGGTTAAACAGGGCGTGTATGCTTAGTGTTTGATTGCTTTGCTGATACTTAACAGAGTGTCGTCACGGAGTCGACTTTTGCGCTGGGTCGTTTGCAAAGACCAGGCGCTTTTTTTGCTGTGATCGGGCTGCGTACGGAAATGGTGCACACCACTGATTGCGCTTCGCCAGGCTTCCTGCCTTTCACTGTCGGTTTCACTACTTAGGTTTTCCTGCAATTGCACAATTAAGGCATCGAAAGAAATATCATCCGCTGATTCCAGAAGCGTAAGAATCGCTTCTCCCATGACAGTATCTACAAGTTTGTCCTTATCATTTTTACTCATTTCGCCTCTCAAAATTTACGACACTGTTTTACACAAGCCCTAAACATTATGCACACTCAGGCCAAACCTGCCTCTTTTTGTTGATCTTATTTAAAAGATGGCCGCGCTTTCACTTCTGACCTTTGGTAAAGATCAGCGCCATTAAGGCGTTAAGTTGCGCTTCGGTTGCCGCGTCCGTCTCAGTCGCGATGCGGGCAGCAATTTTAAGGCAGATGGTGCGTTTGCTGATGGTTTGCTTAGCGTGCAACATCTCTATCACAAGCGCGCCCAACCTCTCTTCACACGAGCGCATCTGTGTTAAAGGGCACTTAATGGCACCATCATCGCTGTCACGGGTACCCTTCACGACGGCCTCATTCAGTCAGGATCTATAGCCAAAGATTTGGCGAACGCCATGCGGCAGGCAAGTTGATCCATAAGCGTAATCGAAACGCTAAAAAATGCAAAAATCCAGGGGGGATTTATTGAATGGTAAGAGGGGAATTACCCGGTGCGGTGATGGCGAGGAGAGGAAGATGTGAAATGTGGGGTAACCGCCTGCCCAACTATGCGCAGGCGGCAAACAGGTTAATGCTGTTTCTTCTGCAGCGCTTCCCAGAGGCCAACAAGATAGGTCACACCCAGAGCACGGTCATATAAGCCGTATCCCGGACGACCGGTTTCCCCCCAGATAAAGCGGCCATGGTCCGGGCGGATATAACCCTCGAAGCCATTGTCATGCAGTGCCTGCATCACCTTGTACATGTCCAGCGAACCGTACGGAGAGGGATGCGCGCACTCGTAGAAATCTTTGTCTTTGATGAGCTTAATATTGCGCACATGCGCAAAATGGATGCGTTTACGGCGTGTGAACTCCGCCAGGATGTCGTAGACATTATTTTCCGGGTCTTCACCGATGGAGCCTGTGCACAGCGTAATGCCATTAGCCGGGGAGTCGACGGCGTTACAGATCCAGTCAAGGTCGTCGCGGTTTTTTACCACGCGCGGCAGGCCGAAGATCGAATACGGCGGATCGTCCGGGTGAATAGCCATTTTCACGCCAACCTCTTCACACACCGGAATGACGCGCTCAAGGAAGTAGACCAGATTGGTGCGCAGTGTCTCATCGTCCACGTCTTTGTATTTCGCGAACAGTTCCTGCACGCCGGCCAGACGTTCAGGTTCCCAGCCGGGCAAGGCGAAGCCGTTAGAATTATCCAGCACCTCGCGCACCACTTGCTCAAGACTCTTGTCGATACCTTTTTTCTCAAAGGCCATGGTCAGCGAGCCATCCGGCAGGACGTAATTCATCTCGGTCTTCATCCAGTCGAATACCGGCATGAAGTTATAGCAGATCACCTTCACGCCAAAACGGGCGAGGTTACGGATGGTCTGCTGGTAATTTTCAATGTACTGATCGCGGCTGGGCAGGCCAATCTTAATGTCGTCATGGATGTTAACGCTCTCAATAACTTCCATCTTGAGGCCTGCCTGATGGGCGAGACCAACCAGGTGTTTAATTTTATCGACAGGCCAGACGTCACCGACAGCGACGTCGTAAAGCGCGCCGACCACACCTTCAACCCCCGGTACCTGGCGGATATGCTCAAGCGGAATTTTATCCTCGTCTGGCCCAAACCAGCGCATTGTCATTTGCATCACAGTTGTCCTTTTATTCAGTCATGTTTTTGTAACTACCATACTAGTATCTTTCAATGGCGAGTAAAAGGGGCAAATGCGCAAAATCACGAGGTAAATGTAGAGAACCCCTGGCCCGAAGTCAGCCAGGGTGGGGGTTATTTCAGGTTGAATGTCAGATAGCCCATGATGCCATCGCTTGGGCCATCTTTGGGGTGATGCACGCCATCCATGACAGGAATGACCGGAAAATCGAAAGGGGAAACGCCTTCAATGCAGGCGACATTAACGCCAAATTGCTCCGGGTTGGAGCGGCGCTGGTGAAAGGTATAAATCCCACAGACGGAGCAAAAATAGTGAGCCGCTGCCTGGGTATTAAACCGGTACTCGGTGAGTTTCTCCTTGCCCCGCGTCACTTCGAGCCCGGATAACTGGGCAGAGACAGCTACCGCACCGCGCATCCGGCAAAACGAGCAGTTACAGCGGCGTAAGGTATTAAACCCATCAGTGAGTTCAACGGTAAAAGCGACGGCACCGCAGTGGCACTGCGCGTGAAGCTTTTCTGACATAACAATCTCCATGGTGACAAAAGAGGATGTAATGAGTGTAGCCGTCTGGCGTTTAACGCGGTTGAGTTGTCAGGGGAAGAACGGGGCAGGAGGCGTTAGCTTTGCTTTTTCTTCTTGTATTCAGCAATGGCCTGATTAATGTTATTGGTTTCGATAGAGTCGACCTTTTCGTTATCAGAGAAGACATCATAACGGCCTTCATTGTAGCGAAAAAGAACAGTGACGCCCTGAAAGCGAACTCTTTTTTCCTTTACCGTAATGCCACGACTGCGCATGGCAATTTTTGCGATGGTATCTATTTTTTTACCGTTCATGATGAGTCAGCGTGCCTTTTATTATTAATTATAGTGTCCCTGCTGGCATCAGGGATAGAATGATATTAATTTTATAAACCCGGAAAAGAAAGGACGATAACAAAAAATGGAAGCTGGAAAAAGTTGATAAATTTCAGGCGGGTTAAGGTTTTCTTAATCTTTGGATGTTCTCGAAATTCAAAACGATATGTTTATTAAAATATTTAAAATTCGGCAGTATTAAATAGCGAACTCAAATGTTGAGAATTATTTCGATTCTCATTCCGATATCTGTGCGTTTAAACTCCAGCCAGCTTGCAAACGCTTCGTTTAGACACACCTTTTATAAGGAATAAATATGAGAAATCGCTTTTCTGCCATGTGTTCGATAGCTTTGGTCATCTCTTCTGTTTTCGCGGGTTCTTCTGCTTTTGCGGCCGACAATGATGACGGCATTGTCATTTATAATGCCCAGCATGAAAATCTGGTTCAGTCGTGGGTTGATGGTTTCACGAAAGAGACCGGGATTAAAGTAACCCTGCGTAATGGCGGCGATACCGAGCTGGGTAATCAGCTTGTCCAGGAAGGGAGTGTTTCGCCTGCCGATGTTTTCCTGACTGAAAACTCTCCGGCAATGACCCTGGTTGACAACGCAAACCTGTTCGCTCCGCTCGATGCCGATACTCTAAAACAGGTGCCTGCCGCTTATCGTCCGGCCCATGGCCGCTGGATTGGGATTGCCGCACGTAGCACCGTGTTCGTTTATAACCCGAGCAAAATCAGCCCGGCCCAGGTGCCGACATCTCTCATGGATTTAGCGAAGCCGGAATGGAAAGGGCGTTGGGCGGCCTCTCCGTCGGGTGCCGATTTCCAGGCGATTGTCAGCGCTATGCTGGCGTTAAAAGGCGAACCGGCGACCCTCGACTGGCTGAAAGCGATGAAAACCAATTTTGTTGCTTATAAAGGTAACAGCACTGTCTTAAAAGCGGTGAATGCCGGGCAGATTGATAGTGGCGTTATTTACCATTACTACTATTTTGTCGATCAGGCGAAAACCGGTGAGAACAGCAAAAACACGCAACTTCACTATTTCAAACATCAGGATCCGGGTGCCTTTGTCAGTATTTCCGGTGGCGGTGTGTTAGCGTCCAGCAAACATAAAGCGCAGGCCCAGGCCTTTATTAAATGGATCACCGGCAAAACCGGGCAGGATATTCTGCGCACCAACAACGCGTTTGAATATGCGGTGGGCGTGAACGCAGCCTCTAACGAAAAACTGGTACCGCTGAATAAACTTGAAGCGCCGAAAGTTGAACCGTCTACGCTCAACAGTAAAAAAGTCACCGAGCTGATGACCCAGGCGGGGATTCTTTAAAATAATAACAGTGAGCGCCTTATGTCTGGTTTGAGCATTCCGTTGGCTGGAAAACAGCAACGCCAAACGCATCAGCATCGCCCCGCGCGAATGTTGGTGATATTAGCCATGCTGGTTTCCCTGTTGGCGTTACTGCCCGTTGGGTTTGTGATTGCGACAGGTATTGATACGGGATGGGAGAGCGTTAAGGCGCTCGTCTTTCGCCCGCGTGTCGCGGAGTTACTGGCGAACACGCTGCTGCTGATACTTTTTTCGCTCCCTATTTGCGTTTGTCTTGGCGTAGCGCTGGCCTGGCTAACGGAGAGAACCGCACTGCGGGGGCGTCGCGTCTGGTCGTTGTTGGTGGTTGCGCCGCTGGCGATCCCGGCTTTTGTGCAGAGCTACGCGTGGGTGAGCGTTATCCCGTCTTTACATGGGCTGGCGGCCGCCGTGTTTATCTCCGTGCTGGCTTATTACCCGTTTATTTATATGCCGGTTGCCGCTGTTCTGCGGCGACTGGACCCTAACCTCGAAGACGTTGCCGCATCTTTAGGCATTGCTCCGTGGCAGGTTTTCTTTCGTGTGGTATTGCCGCAACTGAAACTGGCTATCTGGGGCGGCGCGCTGCTGGTGGGCCTGCACCTGCTGGCAGAGTATGGCCTGTACGTGATGATCCGCTTCGATACCTTCACTACCGCTATTTACGATCAGTTCCAGTCCACCTTTAGCGGCCCGGCGGCCAATATGCTGGCGGGGGTGCTCGCGCTGTGCTGCCT
>OGTF01000032.1_pt1 | contig 78514 bp, 76 predicted proteins | sample 1574471 | NCBI WGS metagenome assembly OGTF01 (sample SAMN03295837, study PRJEB24534) | human gut metagenome | isolation source: fecal sample 5 from infant 5 | host: Homo sapiens | place: USA: Pittsburgh, PA | collected 2014-07 | reverse complement strand
ATGAAGATTCCGACGTTACTAACTGAGTGTTGTATCTAATCGTGGGGGCAGGTCAGGTCAGCCCTACCGCATCAATACCACCGGGCTGAACAACGTTCGTGCTCAGCCTGACAATCGTTAAGGAGAGGAATATGGATATCCCACGTATTTTTACCGTCAGCGAAAGCGAACACCGCATTCATAACCCCTTTACGCCAGAAAAGTACGCCACGCTGGGCCGCGTGTTACGCATGAAGCCAGACACGCGCATTCTCGATCTCGGCAGCGGATCGGGAGAGATGCTTTGCTCATGGGCACGCGACCACGGAATTACCGGCACCGGCATCGACATGAGCCCGCTCTTTACTACGCAGGCCAAACTGCGCGCAGAGGAACTGGACGTTGCCGAACGCGTTCAATTTATTCATAACGACGCGGCAGGTTACGTTGCGGATGAAAAATGTGACGTGGCGGCGTGTATTGGCGCCACATGGATTGCAGGTGGCGTCGCCGGAACGATGAGCCTGCTGGCACAAAGCCTTAAGCGCGGGGGAATCATGCTCATCGGCGAACCTTACTGGCGGCGGCTTCCCGCAACGGATGAGGTGGCTCGGGCCTGTGGCGCCTCGTCCATCGCAGACTTTCTCACCCTGCCCGACCTCGTCGCCTCTTTCGATCGGCAAGGCTATGACCTGGTGGAAATGGTGCTGGCCGACCAGGAAGGCTGGGACCGATACGAAGCCGCGAAATGGATGACGCTGAGTCGCTGGCTGGAGCAACACCCTGACGATGACTTTGCGCAGGAGGTGCGAGCGGAGCTGAAAAGCGCGCCTGAACGCCATGTGACCTACACGCGGGAATACCTCGGCTGGGGCGTGTTTGCGTTAATGGCACGACAGGAGGACGTTTGCGGTACCGCCTAAAGGGGAAACCGGATCACACAGAGTATAAATCGTTGTCGAAACCCGTGGGGTAATAGTCTGATGGCCTGTTTATGCAGAAGCCTGAAGAAACAGTGGATGACCAATTTTCGTTGTCCAGGATATTGCCTCACTTTCGCCTGCCCTTACCGCCCCCTCCGGGGCGGTAAGGCTTTTTTGCCTTGTGAAACGCCCTGACTGGTCAACTCCTGGTTCCCAGTTCTGAACGAATGAGGCATTACAAGTTGGTAGTCGAATGATAAGGTAGATTTCCCTCTCTCTACCGGGATGAAGCCAACGTGAGTATTTCAGACAACTATGAATGGTATAAGAATGACTACCTGGTGAGTACAGACAGAGAAAAGCTGGACGTGCAGGCCATCCATGAATATCTGACGAGATCAACCTGGGCAAAAGGTATTCGCCTGGACATAGTCTCTTCCTCAATAGAAAACAGCCTTAATTTTGGCGTTTACCATAATGGAAACCAGATTGGTTTCGCGCGTCTGATAACGGATTATGCAACCTTCGCCTACCTTTGCGATGTTTATATACTTGAAGACTATCAGGGTGAGGGGCTTGGAAGATGGGTTATGGAATGCATTCACAGTCACCCCGTGTTTGAGCCGCTTCGCAGGATCATGTTATTTACTACCACCGCGCCCTGGCTTTATGAGAAATTTGGCTACGAGCCCGTTAACAGGGAAAACTATGCCTGGACGATTACGCGGCCTGATATTTATACGGGTGGGGAAAAACAGGGTTGAGATTAGTTGATCGCTACAGAATTAAAAAGACCATGTGTAGCTGGTCTTAAGTTTGGTGAGTATCTTCTATTGAATCGCCACGGATACTCTATGAATATAGTAAGGCTTCCTGAACCACCTAAAGTTAACGTTTGGCAAGGTGCTCAAGTGGCAGCACGGAGTTGCGCTGCATGGGGATCTTCTTGTGCCGAGCCTTTCGGCGGTTTAACTTCTTTTTGTTCTCAGCCATCCTCAAGGTGATATATGGAAACAATAGTCACTATGAGGTATCAATGTACTGGTGAATTGAAGAAGTAAGCTCCGGGGGGTCATGTCCCCTTATTTTTTGGGATACGAAAAATTCAGCAGTAGCTAAATGTCAGACTGACTTATCGTTGTACACTCTCCAAAACAAGGATAAAATCAAGATAATTCTTAAATAAATGGAATGGCGCATATGGTTAAGAAAATCACTTTACTGAGCTTGTCGGCTCTTTTTGCTACACAAGTTGCCTTCGCTGAGACTTCAAGCAATTGGATTGAAGTTACAACGAATAAAGATGGCGCTTTTTTAGTCAAAAAAGGCACATTCAGAAATGTAAAAGGTGATTCATCTGCTTTGTTCATGTATGAAAAAACAGATAAAAAAGTTGAATATTACAAAATTAGTATGAAAAACACAGATTGTGATAATGGATATGGTGAAATAAAATTTTTCTATATGGATGGAAGTTTGGCTTTTAAAGGTGATTACGTGGCTGATGGGACCAGTGTTGGGGCTGGTCTTGGTGATTTCATCTGTGGTGTAAGAATCGCGGCTGACGCACAAAAAAGTTGAGGAAGGGGGGCATATGCTAAAAGCAACAGACCCTTCACCCTTAGGTAAATTTCCTCGCTTCTCTGTAGCCAGCTTAATTTCAGCTTCTTTGACTTTCATGCGCCCTAACCATGATTTGCCCTCCGGTGTTGCCAGAAATTTACGGGTGTGAATTTTGCGGTTGTTGCGTTTTGTAACTGATTTTTGGTTAGCTTTTTTACATGCTCCCCCCTACGCTGAATATGCCAGGGCTCAACGTAAAGCTGAGAGAAATTACAATGAAAGTCATAATGGTGTAGATCATTATTGTTAGGCACATAAGAAAAGACGGTGCGTAGCGCTTCCGAAGAGAGGATAACCCCTTAGCACTAACTCTTTCCAGGTGAGCGTTATGCTCCGGCTATCTAAACCATGGCAGAGCCAGTTTCTTTTCCGATCCGGTTAGTCTGCCCAACATTACGCTGTTTTATCCTCCCCCACATCATCTCGACGTGTAGCATTATTGAGCACCGCGCGAAGCGCGGAACGTATACCCAAGGGTTCAAGTGATGTGTTTAGAGAGTTCAGCAACTCTTTCAGCTTCTGGGACTGGTAGCTGCCAGGTCAAAACATTGTACTCGACTTGAGCCAATACAACACAAAGGCGTCTATCAAGGATGATAATGAAAGATAGAACCCTGTATATTTTTTGACGCTAACTGATTGATTTTATTAGATGGTGCCGATAATAGGAGTAAAACACAGCAAATAACAACATGTATTTACTGTGTTTTGTTTTTAATAAATCCCTAGATACCCGAATTGATACCCATTTTGATTTCGCTCCCGATTGAGGAACAAAACGGGCTATTCCGTAGCCCTGTACCAAGCTTGCCAACGATATTTATCCAGCCGTAACTGGCGCAGGCATTCCGCTGTTTCGATGTCCGCCTGCAGGTCTTCGTCGCTGTCTGTTCCAGCTTTACTCGCTCCCTTGCACGGTTCCTGCATCAAATCCGCTGATGGAGTTGGCCGCATCGAGGGCTCGCTGCCGCAGCTGCACAGCGTGATCGTCAAAATCGCACTTAATATGATTCGGGTCGTTAACATATTTCACCACGTCTCGGTAAATGGTCCGGTAAATCACCTTCCCTTCTGCGCTGGCCGCTGCCGCTTTCTGCTCTCCGGTGGCGACTGCTTTCTCCGCCTTTTTGTTCTTTGCTGTATGCTCGCTGTTTACCTTGTCGCTGTGCGCATACCAGCCTTTCAGATAACTCGCGTAAAAGGTAACACCGAAAAGCGCCAGCAGAACGCCCAGCGCTAACAGCTTTGCTTTAATGGTCACTGGTCTATCCCCCAGCACGTCAGTGCGCTTTCCTGATCCCGGCGCTCGACCTGACCATAGCAACCGTTCTTCTGGCCTTTGGTCAGTCTGCAATCGCGGCCGCCGTCTTTAATCCACCAGCGGATCGCTTCGCATGCACCTTTGCGGTCACCAGCATTGATGCGCTTATAAAACGTTGAGGGGAAACAATTACTGGGCCCGATGTTATAAGGGCAGAACGAAGCAATACCTGCTTTCTGCGGCTCGGTCAGTGGTACCTTGATATTGCGCTCCACCCACGCAAGAGCCTTATCCCGTTCGATGGCGTTCACCTGATCGCATTTCGCCTGCGTCAGCTTCATGCCCTGCACTACCGGTTTACCATCCACCATTGTGGCGCCACGGCAAATTGTCCAGATCCCGCCGCCGTCTTTGTACGCTGTGAGGCTGTTGCCCTCTTTCTCATTCAGGAACTGATCGAGGATGACCGACGCCGGAGCGCCGGCAAGCACCAGACCCAGAACAGCGGCGCTGAGTTTAGTCTTGCTGGTAGCCATTGTCCCGAGCCTCTTTGCGACGATCGTCTTTAATTTTGAAATAAAGGTTTGTCAGATAAGTCAGCAGACCAAAGAGAATACTGGCGAGAACGCCAATTGCAGCCCACTGGCTGGGACTGACTTTATCGAGGAGTTGCAAAAGCCAGTAGCCAAAACTGCCAATAGATGTGCCGTAGGAAAGTCCCGCCGCCACGTCTGAAACGTTATTCATCCTCATGCCTCACCCCCGGTGGGGAAAATCGTATCGTGGGACGAGGGTAAGCGCGCAGGTCGGTCGGAATCCCGACCATATAGAGGAGGTCGATAAGGTTGACAACAAGTGCTAAACTTCTTGGCTTTCAGAATTGACTGATTTTTATAATGTTAAAGCTATTTAGTAGATATGTTTCCGTAGGCGTGCTCAACACAGCCTTACACTGGCTGTGCTTTGGCGCTCTGCTTCATTTCTTTGGGGTTAGCCAGGCGATTGCTAATGTTCTGGCATTCTGCATTGCAGTAACGTTTAGTTTTTTCGCGAACGCGAAATGGACGTTCAAATCACGGGCTACTTCTGGGCGTTATCTCGCCTTCGTGTTATTCATGGGTATTATGGCAGGCCTGACTGGATACCTCGCTGATAGTGTTGGTGCACCTCCCATTGTTACTCTGTTAGCATTTTCCGGCTTTAGCCTGGTTGCCGGGTTCATCTACTCAAAATTCATTGTCTTTAGGGATGCGAAATGAAAATTTCTCTGGTCGTTCCGGTATTTAATGAAGAGGAAGCAATTCCAATCTTCTATAAAACCGTGCGGGAGTTTGAAGGGCTTATGCAGCATGAAGTTGAAATAGTCTTCGTAAACGACGGCAGTAAAGATGCGACAGAATCAATCATAAATGCGCTCGCTGTGGCCGACCCGCTTGTGGTTCCGCTGTCATTTACACGCAACTTCGGTAAAGAGCCTGCTCTTTTTGCAGGGCTTGATCATGCGACAGGAGACGCAATTATACCGATTGACGTCGACCTGCAAGACCCTATCGAGGTTATTCCTCACCTGATAGAGAAGTGGCAAACCGGGGCTGATATGGTCCTTGCTAAACGTTCTGACCGCTCTACTGATGGACGACTCAAACGCAAGACCGCTGAGTGGTTCTACAAGCTGCACAACAAAATCAGTAACCCGCAGATCGAGGAAAACGTTGGCGACTTCCGCCTGATGTCCCGGGATGTGGTTGAAAACATTAAGCTAATGCCAGAACGCAACCTTTTTATGAAAGGCGTTTTGAGTTGGGTTGGCGGCCGCACTGATGTTGTTGAATATGCCCGCGCAGAACGTGTTGCCGGGGATTCTAAGTTCAATGGATGGAAGCTGTGGAATCTTGCATTAGAGGGCATAACCAGTTTCTCAACCTTCCCCTTGCGCATGTGGACGTATATTGGCGTGTTCGTCGCTGGCATGGCCTTTGCCTATGGCGCATGGATGATCGTCGACACGTTAGCGTTCGGCAATCCAGTTCGCGGCTATCCATCAATGCTGGTTTCAATACTTTTCCTCGGCGGAGTTCAGTTGATAGGAATAGGAGTTCTTGGGGAATATATTGGCAGGATTTATGTTGAAGTTAAGGGAAGACCTCGATACATCATTAAGAAATAAAAATTATTTATTATAGGGTAAGGTAAATGATCAAATCAGAAAACAATATGAGCGTTAGTCTTAAGCCGATAATGATTATTTTTGGCTTAATTTTGTTATGTTATTACAATGTGTTATCTACAAACTATTATTACATTGATGACTTAGGGCGCTCCCTTGAGGGTTATTCTGAATGGTCACGCAATGGCAGACCCCTAGCTGATCTGTTTTTTTATGTGATAAGCTTTGGCGCACCGTTGCCTGATATATCTCCGCTTCCTCAAATATTAGGAATTGCGTTGTTATCATTAGGGGCATATCTGACAGGAAAGACATATTTATGGCAGTCTGAAGGGGTGAACTGGTTAAGCTTTATACTATGCCTACCACTGGCGATTAGCCCTTTTTATTTTGAGAATATGTCATACAAATATGACGCATTCACAATGTCACTTTCTGTTCTTTGTGCGATGCTTCCTTTTGTTGTTAGAATAAATGGGTCAGTAAAATTTTTAACGGCAAGTATTGCTTCAATTCTTTTATCACTGTGTTTATATCAAGCCTCTTTAAATATTTATATAATTTACACAATGCTTTATGTATTAAATAAGTTTAGAGAAGGTAAGGATTTTGATGGTTTCAAAGCTATAGGGCTATCAATTACGGGGTTGTTAATAGGTTATATTATCTATTCTTTGTTAATTTCACCTAACTTTATTGAGGGTGATTACAATTTACAACATAGCCAGATAAGTTCGTTTGAATTAAATTCCTTGAGGGATGCTATTTTTGGCAACTTCAAGGTATTCTATTATGTGCTTAGTTCTTCTATGAGCACAACAATGTTAGCCCTGACATTGGTTACCACCTGCATGGCTTTAATTGGTGCAGTTAGACTGTGTCGTGAAAAGTCAGAGTCTACAGGCATCATAAAATTATTACGCAATTCTATTATTTTAGTATCACCATTCCTAGTCTTGCTGATGATTGCTGGACCTATGCTATTGCTGAAATCAGCGGTGGTTTCCGCTAGGGTTTTCGTTGCATTCGGAGCAATACTTGTATTTTATAATATCCTTGCATGCTGGACGCTTGGCTTACGCTCCAAGATAATGTGGTCCTTATCAATCCTGTACTTTTTCTATATGCTTGGGGCAGCATTTAGTTATGGAAATGCGTTAGAAAACCAGGAGAAATACGATAACGAAGTTATTACCACAATAATTAGTGATTTGAACAGCAACAATCTTGCGAACGCTAAGCATATATCTTTTATCGGGATGCTTCCGATTTCACCAGAGGGTCGCTTAGCCATTAAAAAATATCCGTTCTTAGCTCATCTTATCCACCCAACCATTAACGGAAGATGGTCGTGGGGATTGAGGCACATTAAGCATTTTGACATGAAGCACGATTTTAACTCAGGTGAGTATCATTCAGCGTTAAAGGACAACTTGTGTGTATATACCTCGATAACAAACGGGGTGGTTTTTAATTCATATTATGACAGGGAAAGCGACAGCGTGATCTATGACTTTACAAAAAGGTCATGCAAATAATTCTTAGTGATTTATAAAAAAGGCGGCCTGCATTAGGCCGCAATTCCGTTAGAACGCTATATTATCCAAGAGGTAAGCAGATGTTGCGCTACTGCTGCTCACTCCGCCTGCAAGTGAGCGCCATCTGGTATGTTTAACGCTATGACCAGCACCACCGGCAAGCAGAACCGCGCCGCCTGTAGAGTTTCCGTACACAATAACATCTGATATTGATACGCGGTTAGAGTCGTTTTCCACTGTAACGCCATAGTTAGCCCCTCCGGACATATCAATATTTTGAAGTCTGCCGCCGCGAACCTGAATCTGGTCTCCTTTCTTGATGTAAATCCCGGCTGCCTTGGCATAACGACAACCGCAATTATCCAGAAATGCACCATCTATCCCCTCGATTCTGAATGGATATGTAAACGTACTCAGGCTGTAACTGCTAACGCTATCCACGAAGCAGTTAACAAGGTAAATATCGAATACACCGGTAAGAGCACCTGTGTTACGAATACTGAACCCTTCATAAATCGGGTTGGTCACTCTCATGTTCGTAATCCTGACATTCCTTACGATACCATCAGCCTGGATATTGCCGTCCATAACAATACGGACTCCACGGTCGCAGTCCCTGGCAATCACGTTGTCGATTACATAGCTATCGCAGTCGATATCCCCGATGAATATGGCGTCCTTGCAGTTATTGCATCGATAGTTTGTAATCTGCATTCCAGTGCTTGAGCCGCAGTCAAAGCCGTTATCAGCAAATCCATCCACCCAGCAGTTATCTACCTTAAGGCTATCCTGGCGGTTTGCACTGATACCCTGAGCATCCGTGAATGTTGGGTGAGTGCGACCGCTGCCGTAAATATGGCAATTTTGCAAAAGGTTATTCACGGCACGCGCCTTATCAGCTAAGCTCGTGTCCATTCGAATATAAATGCCCCAGTTGCATTCGGTCATAATAAGGCCGTCGAATGTGAAGTTGTTAACACCGTCGGCAATAACAGTGCAACGGTCATTAGCTATACCGGTGTTACCGCAGCGAATGAATCGGCAATTCCTTATAGCACCATAGCGGGCAAAGATACGGTTGGTATAATCGCCAGAGATTCGAATGGCAGCGCCGCCAATATATTTGAATTCACATTTCTCAATGTACCCGCCGTCCCTTGTGTTAGAGCCTTCCCAAATAATACAAGAGCCAGTAGTACCGCCACCGCCATCCCAGCTTAAACTACGATGCATGTGCCCTGCGTTTTTCATACGCATCATAGGCTGAGCACCCAAAGCTGTAAGGTACTTGAACTTAGCGTTAGTAAAGAGAGTAGGTATGGTCTGTTCTTGGAGAATAGTTCCACCTACGCCGTAGGTTAAACCCAGGCCATCACATTGATATACGCACGCTTTGAGTGCTGCGTTAATTTTTGCACTATCATCCGTGATCCCATCGCCAACGGCACCAAACATTAATGGGTTTGTTGGTTCTGCATTTAAACGCAACCATGCAGCGCCGCCTGTGGTTTTAATGATGGTGCCGTTATTATCGGTGTATGAAGACCCTGCAAGGACGGCGCGAAACTCCCCTCCTCCTTTGCGAGTTCCTGACGTGTGCTCCCTAACCGTAATACGCTGCTTGTCGAAAGATGGCTCGATTGTCCGTAGCGTTGCAATGTCTGGGCACTCCCCGATGTACTTTTCGCCATCGGGTTTAGCCAGTTCTATCATTACATCAGATGCCGACCCGGAAGCAGGTAGAACAACGATCGGCTGCCCTTCCGCGTTAAACGCCAGAAGCTTGTTTGCGCGCTGATCAACAGGAGGCAGAATGGAGACTGAAGACTCAGGAACACGCAGCGTACGCACCAGGCTGACATTATCGACATAGTTCTTTGTCGCCGCGTCCTGCGCATTTACCGGGTCGCCAAGATTGGCAATCCGGTATCCTTCTGCGTTGAACGGACCACCAAATAGCGGACGGCGCAGCGCAAGACCGAGATATATAAAGGCACGCTGTATTGCCATCCAGAGGCGGTCGAAATCCTTATTCACTGTGTCTGCCAGCAGATCGCCGTTGTCCTGGTAATCCGTTAACCGATAGGTAGGAACAACGCGTTCCAGCATGACCACTGCGCCACTTGCAGGTGGGGTAACGAAAACCACGTCACCCCCGCCGACGTTACCGACACCTGATACGGAATAGCCGCTGGTAACGACGGTACCGTTGATTGATACCTGAATATCACCGGCGTTGATGATATAGAACTCAAAGGGAAAAACAGTCGTCAGACCGTTGGCGTTATAAATAATATAGGGAGTCTGGTTGGGTACCGACATGATGCGAAACCTCTGGCAGGTTAGTAATCGACGTCGACCAGATGATCTCCGTCACTTAACTGCCAATCTTCGCGCGCATGTCCGGTCGGAATCCCGACTACTTTTCCGATGCGTACAGGGGTCTGACTTATCGCGCCGGCGCCAGAGTCGATAAAGTCGTCCGGCTGGTTGGTCAGCGCCGGGTTGAAGTCGCGCATCTGGTCGTATACCGGGCCGTCGAGCACATCGGTATGTGCCCACAGGAACCGAGACGACAGCGGTGCTTCAAATGCATCGAGGATGCGTTTCTGCTTGTTAGTGATGCTGAATTCTTCGCGCACGCCGCACCCGGTACCCTTGAGCGCCTGACGCAGCAATTTACCCGCGAAGCTGCCCGGACCGTTGACTTCGACACATACCACCGGGATCTGATATTTGAGTACCAGCTCTTTAATCTGCGCCACCTGCCCGCCTGTTATTTTGTCGTTGTCATCGAATTCCGCCAGCTCTCCGGTAAGTTCCTGGCAAATGTGCCAGTACAGGTGTCCACGCGCATCGGTAAGCATCAGAGAGAACGCCGAAGCATCAGCCTTAACTTTACCTGTGGCCACATCCCACCAGGCGACAGCGCCAACGATTTGCACGTTACCCAGCCAGAGCGAGGCCGTACGGTTCGCATAGCGGATCTGCGGATGGATGTTGTACTCACGGATACGGTCAGGATCGAGACGAACGTCGCCAACGGGTTTACTGTGCAGCTGATACTGGCTATCCCACTCGTTAATCGTGCGCGTTTCTTTGCGACGATTCTCCATTTCCTCCCGGGTGAATCGCTCAGGCCAGGCGCAATCTGCATAAAAATCGATAACAGTATCCGGCGCCGATGCAAACTCAACGCCGCCGGCCGTAATTTTATAATCGACATCCTCGACCAAGAGCCGCGCCGCTTTATGGATGCCCGCGAAAACGTACTCTGGCCTGAAAGATAATTCGTAGCGCAGCTGGGTGGCGTCTTTCGCCTCAACACGTTTTTCTTTCTCAAATAGCCGGATGGTCAGGCAGTCAGCACCCATAGACTCCACCTCGTCATAAAGGCTGTCATGCGTATGGGGCGTACCTATATAGAGTTTGCGGCCCCCCGGGATAAGGATGTGAGTCTGCTCGCCAAGGCGATAGCGCAGTTTTTCGCGCGCCTCAGGCGTCTGGATATTACGGGGTACCTCTACATCATCGTTCTGGCATTCGTTGGCACGGGCGGAGGTAACGTTAGACAGGATCCCTTTGGCATACATACTGCCGTTACGTAAATCCAGCGCGCCATTGACCCACCACTGTTCAACCGTCCCCTGACCGTCCGGCAGCATGCCTTTGGTAAGCGGATGGTTACGCAGAACGTTCTGTGTATCGCGGCTGGTTTTATACGCGGTGCCGTCAGATTCAGACTGATGCAGAATACGGTACTGACGGTCGCAGTAATACCGCCAGGCATTATAGACCGCAAGGATCGTTGATTTACCGAAACCACGGAAACAGCGAAGCACCGCGAGGTTTCCGCGATGCTCCAGCCAGTGGCAGGCCTGATAGTGGCAGTCCGGAACGTCCCAGTTCATTCGCTCCGCCCACATTAAAAAGAAGGCGAGGAACGAAATCATTTTTTCCCTTTCTGCAGGCGCTCAATAATCGCGGCCGCCTCTCGCTCAGCTTTGAAACCTGCTGGCCCAGCGCAAAAGCTTCATCATCATCCTGACCAGGGTTATCAGAGGGTGTCCCCCCCCGCGTCTGCATGCCGATAAGGGAGTGGACCTTAATCAGCAGCGTCAACGACGCAGCTGCGTTTTTCTTATCCCAGTAGCGGTCGCCGCGTTCGTCTTTGGTCAGCTCGCTCGGTTTCTTGCCCGCCCCCGGCCAGTTATCCGGATCGGCTTCTTCGAGCACCACATCGGTAAGTTTATCGCTGAGCGCGGTAAGGCGTGTTTTGTAATCCTGATGCATAAAAAAGCCCCGTAGTGAATACAGGGCTATGATGGCGCGGGTTTAAGGTCGGAATCCCGACCGATTACCGCATGCCAGGGTCAACCTGATTTATAAGCGGCGCTATCCAGAAAAGATTATTACCAGGCAGCAGCGTACGCACGTTGTGCAGCACCCGATCACCGGCATCGCCATTAAGCACGCCAGCGGTAACATCAGTAATGGTATCGAGCAGGCCGAACGTTGGGCCAAGCGCGGAACCAATAAAGCCGCGGCTGGCATAACGTGACTGTGTTCCGGTACCGAGCAATGCACCCAGCCCCACCATCCCGCCGGATGCCTTTTCCGCCATATTATTATATTCCATCAAGGGGCCAAGAATACCGGATCGGTCAATACCCTCAATGACCAGTTTCTGAGGCGACCAGTCAACCTCTTTACCATTCGCGGACTGTTTAAGAGCGTACGTCAGTGCGCCGAGGCCAATCTGAAAAGCGGTACCATAATAAAACTGCCCGGTTCCCTCCTGCAGGCCGCCCAGAGTGGCGCGGTTATAGGATGCGGTAGCGAAGGATTTAAACTGGAAGATGGTTTTACCCAGAGGTGTGCTCGCCCACAGCGGAGTATCGCCGATGCCTGGAGTGATAACGGTATTGTTAACGTCTTTGAGCACCGCCGACTGGAAGACACCAGCAACGTGCTGATCGTCCCATTTTTCAAAATTACCGATGTGCCAGCCGTTGATTACCTCACCGTGTTTTTCGAACTCGCTGCGGATACGCGCGGCCATATTATCGTTAATGCCGAGCTTAGCCAGGCGGCGGCCAGCGAACGCGCCGGAAAGAATACCGTCGGACGTGATCATGCCATTTACCGATTTGTTCATATCATCGAAGTGCCCCATCAGTGTTAGCTTGCCGAATGCATCGGTGACGCGCTCCATTCCCGCTTCTACTGCCGTAGTGCGGGCAGAGCTGTCCACAAGGTCACCCATCGTACGCGCACGGGTATGCAGGATGGTTTCCAGCCCGACGGCCATTTTTAACTGTTCGGCACGGCTGGCCTTGAATGCCGGTGACCGCGTGATCAGCGCAGAGTAACCACGCATGGTATTACCAAAGCCATTAACCATCACACCGCGCGCGAGATCAGGAATAGCGGAAACCGTCATACCACCCAGTTTGGTGACGAAGTTAGCGCTGCGCAGAAATGCACCGGCACGTACGAAAAATGATGATGGATCATCCGGCATGCCATAGGTTCCCGCCAGACGATCACGCAGCGCTGTGATGTCGCGGATATCGTTATCGCGGGCTTTCGCCAGTTTCGCCTGGTCTTTGGGATTCTGGCGCATCAGCGCATCGTATTCGTCCTGAATATCCTTGAGCTGCTTTTCCAGCGATTTGTTACCGAATGCGCGCGTCAGCTCCACCTCTGCCGACGCCTCGCGGATGTGACGCTGCAGCACATAATTGGCGTCGCTCTCCAGATAATCTTTCATCAGGCGATCGGGAACGCTGAGCGTACGCGACCGGGTGCTGCCTGCCGCTTTCACCATAAAGACGTTTGCGAAATCCTGCGGGATTTTTGCGCCGACGATTTTATTGATCGTGGCGTCAGCAGTAATTTCAGCCTCTTCGCGGGACATGGTTTTCTCACCGCGCGACCACCAGTCGACCAGCATGTCGCGAAATTTATCGCGCTCGTTAACGATCTTGCCGACTTTGTAGACGCGCGGGAAATAACTCTCCTGCCCGATGGCTTTTAGCTCCTCGTCAGGTGGCAGCAGGCCAAGCTTTTGCTGCGCCACTTTCACCCGGTTAACAACGGTGCGCATTGCCTGCGCCGCTTCCTGCACCACCGGGTTAGCATGCACATCGCCGCTGCGCATAGCGTTACCAACTTCCTCGCGGAACTGGGAGAAACTAAGATCACCACCAGCAGCTTTATACTGGCTGTACGCCTGTTTATTCGTCACCACAACGGCGGCCTCTTCACGACGCCACCCACGAACACGGGTTTCTGCCGCGATGGGTGTCTCAATGCCGCGGGAATTGCCCTGCAGTGTGTAGTTATTTTCTGCCAGTTCCAGCGCCGTTCGGCGGGAGGTTTTCGACGGTGACTCCATCAGGCGGGTAAACGGTGTCAGATAGCTGCCTGCCTTACGTGCCAGCTTACCAACCGGTCCGCCAGCTGCGGGGGTGAGATCCTCGAGCGTTGCCTCACTGATTCGCGCCGCGCCGACGCTGCCACCTTCGGGAAGGGAAGCTGCTGCAGTGTCCGTCGCTGACGTAATGCTCATGTTATCGAGCGCGTCAGCCACTTCACGCGTGGCCGCAGTGCGGACAGATGGCGAAAGCGCAGCACCGGCGGCCGCAAATACACCACTCATCAGCGCACCGGCGGCGACGTGGGAAGCGCTTTCCCCCCACGTACGGGTAATCTGCTGGTTATTCAGCGCAACCTCGCTTGCTGCGGTTGCAGCTGCACCGATTGCAGCCTGTGACGCAATGCGGGCCACTGTACCGCCCTGAGCACCAGGAATGAACATCGAAGCGACGGTGACAGGGTCAACAACCCCGGCAGCAATACTGGCAAGAACGCCCTCCCCGCCAGCCTCGGAAAGTACCCGACGGTCTTCGTTTTCGTCGTCGATCTGCTGTTTCAGCCAGGCAGTTTCTTCCGGCGAGCGGGAGTCAGCAAAAGCGGATCCCCATTGTTCATAACCATGCAGCTCGTTTTTATCAGCATAAGGGTTATACCCGTCTACGGGTTCGAACTGCTTCGCGGGGCGGAACATCTGACCCAGCAGATTATTCTGGCGAAATGCTGCACCCCACACAGACGGCTCATCCTGCTGAGGTGCTGGGTTGGTACCTTCAGGCAGGGGGACATCAAACCCGGAGGGTGCCGCCAGGACGTTACCCGCCGGAGTGAATCCGTTATTCAGTTCTTCAGGAGTGGCGTATACCGGCATTATTCAGTGCTCCACGAAAAGTAATTTTTAACCCTGTCCATACGCTCGTTGTGCAGGCGCTTATATTGTTCGTCGAGCGCACGGTGTTTATCTTTGAACCCGCGAATGTCCTGACCGCGCTGCAGCTCATTACGATCGTGTTCTTCACGCTCTTCCTGCATTTTTTTGTAGGGCGCCCACTCTTCCAGTGACGGTTTCCAGCGCATCGGCCTGCCGTACGAATCGTAGAACGGCTGTACCGCTTCAATACCATCCTTATCTTTTGTCCGCACCATGATGGCGTAATCGCCATTGCGGGCCGTCAGTACATCAGGAGTTATCTCCAGCTCTCCGCCAATACGCGATTCCGGCGTTTTGCTGGTAACAGGTGCAGCGCTACCGGAAGTAATACCAAGCTGCGTCGGGCTGGTGGTGATCTCGCCCTTGCGCTCACCATACATCAGGCTCTCTTTTTCTTCTTTCCACTGTGCCGCCTGCCAGCCTGACGGACCGTAGTTATAGAGTGCCTCTGGCGCGTATTTCATAAGTTTGGCGTTGCCGTTAACCTCGCTGATACTCCATATGCGGGCGATCTGCTGGTTGGTCATTTTTTTGGCCGCATCCGCATTACCACCGGTGGTGCGGTAATTGATGTCGTACAGCGACTGGTAATCGTTGCGGAAACGTGCGGCCTCCGGCGTCTGATCGTCGGCAGATGGATTTCCCCAGCTAAAGAAGCCCGACATGCTGCTCACAGCGGAATCCATCGCTTTGCTGCGGTCTTTTTTATACTCCTTGGTGCTCTGGGTTGAGGCCAGTTGCGCTTTGAGCGCATCGGTCTGGTTGTAGGTCAGATTCTGCGCCTGCTCGATAGCGGTTTCGGACGCCATACCAGAATCGGTAAGCTGTTTAACGGTGAGATAAAATCCCTGCATATCCTTTGGCATGTCGCCAACAGACGCGGGATCCGTGTCATAGAGACGATTAAATAACTCAGCCCCCTGACGGACCGCCTCAGGACTGCGTGCGCGTGATATCGCCGATAACTGGGTGGTTACCTGCGAAGGAATGATCCCGGTCTGGGCCACCTGCTGCACAATCCCGTCATGGGTAGTGGCGTCGTTAATCCGGAAGTTTTGCGCCGTTGGCGTGGCGTCGGCGGCTTTTTGCATGGATTTATTGGTAGGGTCGAGTTTCTCGCCCATAGACAGCGCTTCGTTAAAACGACGGGTATCACGCTGCGCCTGTATCGCTTCATTGCTTTTCTGAACCAGCGCGCCGAGCTTGCCATACGCATCGAGCTTGAGCGCATAATCAGGGTCATTTGCCTGAGGCTTTAACTTTGCGATTTCTGCCTGCTGCTGTTCCGGGGATACGTACTGTATCGCCTGGAAGGTTTTGGCGTTGTTGATCGCGATATCGAGCTGCTTAACTGCCTTTGCCCCTTGTTCACCGTACGCAAACATAATTGATGCCTTATCGGGCATCGCGTCAGGCACTTCCCCGTTGTACAGCTGCGCCATCGTATTATTCAGGATGGGGTCGATTTGCTCGCGCAGGGTTGTACGCTGCTCACGGATTTTCGACTCAGCGATGTTATCGATTTTGTTAACCGACACAGGATCGAGACCGGTTTTATTTTTACGGTACCGGGCCAGCCACCCGCGGGTTTCCGCAGGTAGCTGCCGAATAAAATCAGCCTCAGAAATTTCGCCCTTGCGCGGGTCTCCGGTTTTCGCGATCAGCTTGTCAACGTTTCCCATACCCCAGTTATATGCAGCACCCGCCAGCGTTTCAGAGCCATATTTACCGTACAGCTGATTTGCGTAATCGCTCGCCAGCAGGGCATTTTGTTCTTCATCTGCCGGGTTGTATTCAACTCCGCGCTTCGCCGCCAGCTCTTTGCCCGTGTCCGGCATAAGCTGGTATTTACCCTGCGCACCGGCTGGAGAGGTTATAACGCTGCCGTCAGCATTAAAATGCTTACCGCCGGATTCAACAATCCCGATGGCGCGCATATCCAGCGCACCGGTATCTTTCACGGGAAAATCGCCATTTAACCAGCCCTGAGGATTGGTTACCGCATAGTTCTGGGCTCGCTGCTCCATAGCGCGTAAGTTGGCCTCAGAAACAGCCTGGTCAATTTGTTCCTGCGACCAGCCTTGTGCCTGGCCATACAATGAAATGGAGTGCTGACGTGCACCGCGAATCAACGCAGCAGCCTGCGGATCGTCAAATGCCCCCGCTTCCTGCTCAACGGAAGATTTCACCGTCGCATCGAGCTGCTGGCGCTGGGCCTGCTCGGTTTGAGTACGCTCAAAGCTGTTGTAGGTGCTGGCTCGACGGATCTGGCCCGCTTTCCATTGCGCATCGAAATACTGTAACTGGCTCTGCGGTACGCGTTTGCGGGCTTCTTCGTAGTCGGAGGAGTCCAGCTTGTCCATGTCCAGACCAACGCCAGAGGACTTAAACCCCTGCCGGGTTACCAGCGCGCCGGTCTCCGGGTTCTCCCAGCGGTCGCTGGATTTCGCATCGAGATCGGTAAGTATCGCCTGGGTAGCGGCCACGTCAGCTTTATCCTGCGTACGCTGCAAATCGTCTACAGTCTGGCCCAGAGCAGCCCCCAGCCCGGCTACAGCATTACCTATCTGACCAACATTACTGACCCCGACCCGGGTTGGATTAGCCTGCGGCGTAACGTTGCCAAAATTACCCGTTGGAATTCTCACGGTTATTTACTCCCTGCTTTTTTCCAGCCGTTGTACGCTGTGCCACCCGCGCTCAGCAGTGAGCTGCCCGCGCTGATGTAGCCAGATGTTGAAGCATTACGGCCGCTGATGCGGTCAGCCGACGCCTGCGCATTGAGCCGTGCGCTCTGGTTCGCACCGTTCAGAATGGTTTGATACGCATCCTGCTCAGCATCACCGGTAATACCCGACGTGATGCGCAATGCCGTACCTTCACCAGTTTCCACACCCGACGCTGCCAGTGCTGCATTTGCCTGTGCTGCCTGTGCCCTGCCCGCCTTACGGATGCGATCAGCTTCTACGCGTGCAGCTGCCTGCGCAGCTTCTGCGTCTGCTTCCGCCTGCGCCGCCTGATAGTTGGACATTTTCTTTTGCTGCTGCCCGCTATAAACCGCACCACCCGCCGCAAGAACGGATGCGCCAATTGCCGCCACCTCTAACCCGGTACACATCGTTACACCTCTTTGGAATAAAGCAGACCGGTACGGGACAGGCCGAGACGTGAATACAAATCACCGGTGCGCTCTTCGTGTACACCCGTGGTGATACCCATATTTATGATCGCGGCGCCATGCTCTTCCGCCCATGTGATAAATGCTTTCGCGAGACGCGGGCCAGCAGTGCCGCCGCGATGTTCCTGCGCGATAAACAGCCCATACTCAAAAGCCATTAACTGGCGGCTGAACCACTGCTCAGCAATCCCCCCGGCCAGCCAGCCGATTACCGTACCGTCTTTTTCTGCCACCAGCAGGCAGCCGGCAGGTGATGAAATTAGAGTGCGGGCGAGCTCTGCGCATTTTTCTTCATCAAAAGGCGAATTCTGCGAATAGCGGGACTCGATATACATCCTCGCGCCCAGCTCGATCAGCGCCGGGATGTCCCCGGCCGTTGCGTTACGTACCATGTCAGCCCCCGTTACTGGTGAACGTGAAAATAATTGCGAGAAGGTGGAATGGCAGCGGCTGGCGCTGCTGAATAAGCAGAGTGTCTTCCCCCCGCTCCCAGCCGAGTTTTCCCCAGTAGTGATCGCCGGTGAAAAGTGGTGCTGGCTGGTTGAGGATTTTTGGACCGAACCGGCGGAACGGAATGACCTGGCCGTTGCACTCCGCGCCAGTCGTTTCGAGAAAACGCATAGTCACTTCGCTGGTGCGCTTCTTCGCGTTCTGCGTTGTACCCTCAGTGGTCTGAACCTCTGGCGAAAGCGTTTCGATCGTACTTTCGAAGTGCAGGCCGATCTCCACGCTTTTCGCCGGGCGGGACAGTGTGATTTGACCAGAGGAAACTGTGTGCTGCGGCATAACAGCGCCATCGGCCACCACATCAACCGTCTGCCCCTCAAGGTGAGCAAGACCGGACCACGTGGCAGAACCGGCGCTACTGGTGCCGGTCACCGCAGCATCGGTATAAAGATTGCTGTCGAATACCTCGACATAACGAACGCTCTGGCCATTTATCTCACGGCGAACAATCGCGTAGACCACATCGTCAGTATCTGACGGGATGGTAGCCACCGACTCAAACGCACCGTCAGTGACCTGACGTGACCAGGCAATAACATCCTGAGCGCGATCGATAGCCATCGTGACCGCAACGCCATCCGCCCTGACCATCCAGATAAACGCATCCGGCTGTTGCTGGTATGCCATATCCAGTACGCCGCCAGAGGTGATGTGCTCTGCCAGCACCGTCATATCGTTGGCGGAATAGGAAACAAAGCTGTCGGGGTCGTACGCTACCGCATAGAGCTTGCGGCCAGCACGCTGGACGAACATGATTTCGGTACCAACTCGCACCGGGCGGATCCCGTTACAGCCGTATGGACTCGGATTTTTCACCGAAATATTGGTCGGTGTAATGGCCGCATCGTTGCCGGAGGTGATCGTAAACTCACCACCGTAGGTAAGCGCTATCAGGGTATTCATCTGCGCCAGATGCACAATCGGGTTGAGCTGGTCAGAAGACAGCGTGAAGCTGATCGCGTCATCATCTTCAGTGCCTATCTCGAAGGACAAATAAACGCCCGTTTCACTCCACCAGATTGTTTGCGGGTACTTCGGCGAACCCGCCAGTACAAGGCGTTGCTGGTAGAGCGTGACCGCACCAGGATAGCCAAACGTATCTGTCCAGACCGTGTCCTCCCGCGTCCACGAACCCGGTGATGCTGCCTGCGTTGCCGTCAAATCGCTGCGGATGGTACCGACGGCAATCTGCGCACTGGTGATGCTCTTTATCAGCACCAAACCGTCATTAAGGCGAACGTAAGAACCCACATCCTGAGCAACCCAGCCAGTACCGGTGAATGGTGGGCTTGGGTTATCACCCGGATCCGCATCGCTCAGGGTCAGCGTAATTTCCGAGCCAACAAACTCTTTGACGGACGGTTTACACCATTTCTGCGGGGTATCGCGTACCTCGTCGAACGGCTCAACAATGAACGGAGCGGGCTCAAGCACCCAGTCGGTTTGACCGCGGCGCTGGAGGCGATGAGGTTTTACTGACTGATGAACCAGAAACATGGTGTCAGCGCCCTGGACATAATTCACGGAGGGCAGCATATCGGCGGTGTAAGGGCTGGCGATTTCATACGGCGTATTGTCTTCGTTGACCAGCTGCTTACCATTCTGAAAAATGCGCATATAGCCGTCGCCGAATTCCAGCATGTACGCCTGCGACCGGTTAAACACGTAGGGAATGAGTCGAGATTTTTTATCGCCGTGTTTGGTCGCCGCCGCAAAGCGTGTACCAGGTCTGCGGACAACGCCGCCCTGCACGACCACAACAGCGTTTTCGATAATCTTCGCGCCGTTGGCATAACGGGCGATATCAACGCGCCCCATGAGACGCGGGGACACTTCACCAGCGGTAAAATTGGTTTTGATGAGGTTCGCGCGCATGTCAGAACCTCGACTCATAAGTTGGGTAGCCGCCAAGCTCTTCCGGCGGGTCTTCCTGACCATCAACGGCTTTAGCCTGCTTAAGCAGGAATGCTGCCTCCTGCGTCAGACTGTCACGCAGACTGGCGGACCCGGTTACCGCATATGCCAGTTTGGACTGCATCATCATTTCAGCCACATCCACCAGCGCGGCGTCCCAGGTGGACTCGTCCTCGTTACGGAATATATAACGCAGGCGAATCACATCGACATTTGCCAGCAGTCGGCTGACCTCGATCCGGTAATCAATATCATCATGCGGTTCGCCGACCGACAGAACGCGGATCAGGTCGCCGGGTAGAGAAAACTGATAACCATACCCGAAGACAGGCGCAGCGCTGACAGGCGAGAGCACAACGCGTTTTATGGCGCAGTTCCACGGGTGGGCGCGGAGTAATTTATTACGGACAGTGGGGTAAAGGTTGGCGCAAAGACGGGCATGATCCGTGTCTTCGTCGAAATCATTTATCGGGTGAGCACCCAGCGCCAGAAGTGCGTTTGAGCAGATAGAGACACTCGAAGTCATGGCAGAACCTCAGATGAAAAAAGGCCGGGGGTGTACCCCGGCAAACACACCAGCGACTTAAACAACAAAATCGATGGCGACGACTTTTTTCTCGTTGGCGCGGCCAGCACCGTAAGACGCATCAACAGAGATCTGAATGGTGTTGTTTTTATCGCGACGTGGACCGATATCGACGTTGTACTCAGCGCCGGTACCGAAATGCACAGCGGATTTACACCACGCAGCGGCGGTTTTGGTGGTTACGGCCGGATCGCCTGCGGTCGCAGAATCCAGTTTTTCGTAAGCCAGCCAGTTGAAGCCGAGCCATTTGGAGGACACAGCGCCTTCCTGCAGCATTTTCACCGCCATGAAATCGGCAGAGGTCAGCGTGGTATCGCTGAGGATCTGCGTCAGCATGTCGGCGTTGTACGTCATGTACAGTTCTTCCCCGTTTTGCTCGTCACACTCGTTACGGCGGAACATCGCTTTAGCGGCGATCAGCTTGGCTTTGGTCATACCTGTGCCACCAGCAACGATTTTTTGTGCAGCTGGCAGCGCCACCGGCGCATATGCCCCGCCGCTGGACGTTTTACGCAATACGGGGTCGAGCATCGCGCGATAAATAACGTCGTCTTTTTTACGATTGGACGCTGCCAGGGTGAGCTGCAGATACGGACCCTGAGGGTCGGCCAGCAGTTTACGCAGGTCACGTTTTTCAACAGGTACGAATGCCGCATAGTCAGCCATCAGCGCATTACGTGTACCTGCTTCCGGTAAATCCCAGACGGTGTCACCGAAACGTGTGGTGATCTCCTGCATCTCGATTTCACCCATATCGTTAATGGTGAACGATTCGCCTGTGATCATCCCACGGTCGTTTACCGCTGCCTGCAGGCGGGAATCCTTCTGCTGCGCGGCGATTTCGAAAGAATCATGAAACTGCGTGATAAACGCAGCGGTGATCATGTTCTTGTTGGCATCAAATCCCATAACAATCACTCCAGAAAATATCGCCTGCTGGGTTGTCGGTTGCCCGGCCCGATTAACACAATGCGCGTGGCGCTTACGCACTGCGGGAAAATTCAGTTATCCGGCGTCCCCGCCGGGCTGGTTGTGGGGAGATTGTTAGCGAGGTGTACGGTCGGAATCCCGACCAAATGAAAAAGCCAGCGGGTTAGGCTGGCTTTTGATGCTGAAATTGTGACATGTCACGCTACGGTTTGATCGCCGTAACGCTTCTGGTAATACGCTTTGACCGTCGCGGATACGCGTTCGTGGTCGGCGTGTTTCGGGTCCATGTACGCTGGGGATTTCATCAGATCGCGAATGGTCTGCTGCTCTTCGAGGTTCACATCACCACCCGCCGGCGCATCTTCCTGCATTTCCGCGCCGACTTTTGCCAGCATGCGGATAACCATTGGGTTATTGCCGATCTCGTCGATGCGGCCTTTGTCGGCATCATCAGCCAACGAATTAAACGCGCGGAAAGCCAGACCGATGTTCTGCTTAAACTCTGCGTCAGTCTTCCACACCTCGCGCAGCTGCGTGGTGGCAGACTGTGAATCCAGCTCAGCGGCACCGCCCACCAGCTCAGGAGCACGCTGTGCGTATTCACCCAGGATGAAACTCATCTGATCGTTGGTGATGCCTTTGGCGTGCGCGGTTTTCATGAAGCTCTGCATACGTGGATCGGCTTTGAATTCTTCCCAGTTGAACCCGTCTACCTTCACGTCAGGAGCGTACTCATCCGCAGTTTTCGGCGGTGCGTCGCCGCTGCCCATGCGTTTTTCAAGGTGAGTGTAATTTTCCGCCAGTTTGCGGGCAGAGCTTTCAATACTGAGTTTTCCGTCTTCGCCCATAACGCGGAATTTCTCAGGTAGCCAGTCATTAGCACCCGGTTCGCCCGCGCCTGTGCTGAGCAGAGAATTACCAGAAGGTTCGCCAGCACCAGGATTATTGCCGCCATCTTCACCACCTCCGTTACCGCCGCCTGGCTGTTCTGCGCCCTGCTCAGCGTTCATGAATAAGTGTTTAAGCTTCCACATCGTCTTCTACTCCATCGGCCTTGTTGATTTCGCGCAGGATGTAATCCAGTACGGATCGCTGTCCTGCCCTGTAACACGTTTCGCGGTCGCCCTCGGTACCGCCGGGGACGTACGCCGCACGCCCGAAGCGGCGCGTTAATTCTTCCAGCACCTGAGAACCGCCAGGCATCTCTTCGAAAATGCGCTTAAAGTCCTGAGGCGTAGCCTGTTTTATTCTCATTGGTTACCTGCCAGTCGTTGCCCTATTGCCGCGCCCGCGGTCTGCCCTGCGGCGCCAGCCGCCTCAGTTCCCGCCTGCATCATGAGTTGCTGCTGTGCGGCCTGCTGCTGTGCTTTCTGGCGCTGGACACGGAGATCTGCCACAGCATCGGATGAGCGAATAACCTTCGCCGGGACGCCGAGAGCCTCAGCCACAACACGTGTGGCTTCGTCGGTATCGATGAGGTCAACAACGTCCTGGCTGATGCCTGCGAGGTTCGCCACGTTAGCGCCGAGCCGCTCGATTGCCGTTACGTCTTCCAGCTTCTGGGCGCGTGCCAGCGGTGAGATGTAGCGCACGTTGAAATTGGCGTTCTGCAGGCTCTCAGGCGGCGGGGAGAAGACACCAGCACGGAAAGCTATGCCAAAGCAGCGCACCACCAGCAGCTGGAGATATTCAGCCTGGAACCGGCCATACACCGGACCAAGCAACTGGCGAATCAGCGCGACACGCACGTGCACTTCGGTGGCGGTCATGGCTGGCCCGTCCTGCGGCTGCAACTGGTCGGCCATCATGATTTTGCGGATTGACGCCTGCAGGCGTTCTTCGGCGGTGAATGCAACGCTGAAATCTGAACCGGTTAGTAACGGTTTCATGCTGTCGGTGCTGTTCGCCACGATGATGCGGCGCGGGCCGACCTTGACCGTACGCGGGTTGAGTACGCCGTCATCTTCGGCAATCCACATGCCGGAGATAGCCAGATCCTGCGCGGCTTTCTCCATGCGTTTGGTTTCGTTCAGCTCTTTACAGTCCGGCAGCGCGTCGTACACCGGGCCGATGCCGTAGGAGCCGCCGGGGATTTTCATCCAGCGTGGAACGCAGCAAGGGAATTCGTGATAGCCGGATTCGCGCACAATCTGCTTGTTGCTCACGTCGACGTTGTACGATGCAAAGCGCATGTTTTTCGCCAGGCGGGCATCGACCATGTAGGTTTCGCGCGGGAAAATGCAGTGCAGGAAATCGCATTTGTTGTCGGGCTTTTTCTTCGCCGCGTCGCGGATCTTCTCGCTGACCTTGTCCGCGCCAAATTCTTTGATGGCCTGCTCTGCGGTCAACTGGTAGCGGCGGTATATCGTGTCCACGATGCCATCTTTGCGGGTGGACGTGACATAGCACTGCGCCAGCGGCCACTGCTGGAAGGTGTAGCCGCCCTCTTCGCGGTCCTCGTCGATGTACAGGACGAACCAGCCAGCGCACACCACGTCGAGGTTCGCCTCGTACCCTTCTGCGTCGAAGTTCGCCGCGTGAATATTTTCCCAGACCAGCGTGGCGCACTCAGACAGCCAGGCTTTGGCGTCGTCCGGCAGCGATTCGCTGTCGAGGTTCAGCCACTGCGCGTTTGCCGGGGTCATGCCGGACATGAGCGCAGAGGCCAGCATGCGGGCGCTGTCGGTGGCGGTGCCGTCCAGTAGCTTCGCCACCTTGTGTTTTGCGCTCTGAGCGTCGAGCACTTCGTCAGAGAATCCCGCGCCGCGCAGCGGATAGGTGTAGTCATAACACTCGCGCCAGACGCTTTCATGCTGCTGGCGGTTGGCTTTCAGCGTGTCGGAACGCTTAATCAGCTTAACGGCGAGTTCATCCATCAGTTACGCCCCCAGAGTGTTTTTCTGTTGCGCTGCCTGCGCGCCAGAGGACAGCAGAGAGCTGCCAGAATCAGCCGCACCCTCAGCACCACTGGCGAGAAGGGACGAGCCTTTCTTGCGCTTCTTGCGCGCTGCAGCATCTGCGTTTGCCGCTTTTGCCGCTGCGTCGGCAGCCGCATCCGCTTCGGCCTGCGGGTCGGTCTGTACGACCTTAGGTGCTCCACCTCCACACATAGCGATCCCCTCTTAGCCCGGAACGTGCCAGCCATGCTCAGTCAGAACGGGCTTACCCGTAACTGGCTGGCGTTTACCCTCGTCGTTCGTCACGTAGCCCAGCGGCGCGGCAGGCTCCGCCGTGGTGGCTTTTTTGACGAGCTGGAGGAATTCGATATTGTCGGTAAGCTGCTGGTCAGCCATGTCGGTGAAGGCCAGCTCTTCAAAGCGGGCGATAATGGCCGCGCCCTGCTCGTTGATGGTACCCAGCAGAGTATTGCGCTCATCGAGTGCTGCATCGTCCAGCAGACTGGCAACGCGCTGCTGGATAACGCCCTGGTCTGCGCGCTGGCCCTCAGCGTTAAGCGTCTGGATCTCAGTCGCGGTAAGGCGGTTCTCTGCTTCCGTCTGCTGCTCAGTGCCGGTTTCAGGCTCCTGCCCTGGTACTTCGACGGTTTTCTTTGGTCGGCCCATTGTGTTGGCTCCTGTGATGATTGAGCCGTAAGTGTGAAACGGGGTCGCGGTCGGGATCCCGACCAAATGGAAGATTTGTTAAAAACAGGGCCGATTTAACATAATGCACGTTGCGCGCACCAGCGAAATGGCACTCGTTAACGATTTAGCGTGAAGGGTCTATTTGTTGCGGTTTACTGGCTGGAAAGAGGGAAAATGGACTGCATAAATCGTGCATAAAACAGGGCGGTTTTTGCATAGCGTTTTTAACCGGTAAACGCCCTGCTTTTGCATGTTTTCATGGTGTCAGACGCTTCGATCGCCAGGCGTAAACAAAACGCCGTGATGTGACCTGCGCTGGCAGTTCGGAGCGTGGGCGCTGCGTGACGTAGCACCAGAAGTCTATCAGCGCTTCGCCTGTGTGATGGTTCGGCGCTGCGCCCTGCTTCCAGCCGATGATAGCAGACTTCGACACGTCGAGCTCTCTGGCTATCTCCTGCAGGGGGATACCGCTGCGTGTGATGTCGTTAATCACCCGGAACCAGTCCGTTTTGAACGTTGCGACAACTGGCATAGGTCACCCCACAAAACGCGCGCACGCGCGAGCATAGAGAGCGATTTTATTGAGCTTCTGGCGCTCGTTAATCGCCGTGGTGGAATCAAATCGTGTTTGCATATCGCTACCCGCAATAAATTACATGTTCGACGTGTAACCACCTGTAACCACTGTAACCGCCATCTTCTTAACCTTTCCCAGAACGACTTATATATATATATGGGGTTTTTAGAAAATAGGTGGTTACAGTGGTTACAGTGGTTACAACCTTTTAAATTCAATTAGTTAAAACGTAACCACCTACGCTATTAGGTGGTTGCAGGTGGTTACGCCGATACCCAAACTCGCTGCACTTTGCCGTTAACACGCCTCAAAACTCGCGAATAACCGCAATTTTGCAAAACATTGCTAATTCGCATTTCTTCACGTTTTCCGATGTGACTTGGATTTAAGCCAATCGCATCGCGCAGAACGTCGCTAGCGCGTAAAAATTCGCAATTTCGCGGAATGTCGTTAGTCATAAGGTCGGGCGTGTCTAGCCATTTCTCTACCGTCTCGAGCCACGCGTCCTTAATGGTGTACTGCTCGTGGACACTCGCACCGAGCCGCTCAGCATCGCGGAACTGGATGCCGCCGAGGCGCTTAAACGTCTCGCGGGCCTCAGCCCACAGCAAAAGGAGGTCTGTTTTTATCGCTTTCACGTCGACTTTCGACACCTCCACGGGAAGCCAGCGACGGTTACCGGTTTTGTCAGCGAGGAATTCGTCCTCGTTGGTGGTACCGACGAACACCAGGCGACGCGGGAACTGGGTAGCGAACTCGCGGTATTTAGGGATCCAGTTCTCATGCGTACGCGTTACGAATGCCTTGATGGATTCCAGCTCTTTGGTATTGAGGCCGCGCAGCTCGCCAATTTCCGCCACCAGACGCCCGCGCATCTTGCGTGCGAGGTCATCGTCTTTCTCAGCGAAAGAGATCTCGGTGAAGAACGCCGGGTCGGGGCTCAGAGCTTCCACACCGGAGGACTTACCGCAGCCCTGAGGACCGACGAGGATCGGCACCATATCGGCTTTGACGCCGGGCTCCAGCACCCTGCCCGCCAGCGCCGTCCACATGTACATGGACACCGCGCGGGTGTATGGCGTGTCGGCAGTACCGAAGTGCGTATGGTAGAAAGTTTCGATGCGTGGCACGCCGTCCCACTCCAGCCCGTTCAGCCAGGTGGTCGCCGAGTCGAAAGGCTGTTCGTCAGCGGCCAGCAGCACCACGTCGCGGATGAGCTCGCGCCCGACAGGCTTAAAGCCGCGCTTTTCCATTGTGATGCGCAGGCGCGCATAGTCCGCATCGGTGAACGCCTGCCACTGGCCGGAGCCAGCCTGTGCGAACATGATTTCGTCGCGGAACTGGTCAAAGCGGATATCGATGTCAACAAAGTCAGGACGCACAACGGCTTTCGCCGCGTTGCTGATGGTGGCCTCGATGCGGCCCCACTTATCGCGCTCGAACGCTGGCAGCGGTAACGGCTCAGCAACGTCGGTGCTGGTCAGGTCTTCGAAATCGTCGTTACGGATCCCGATGGCGTTAAGGAAATCGCCGTCGTCACGGTGCGCGCAGCTGGCGTGCAGGCACTTGAAATGCCCCTGTTCAAAGCCCGCGGTCCCGCCCGGGAAGTAAACCGTACTGGTCGGGTCGCCACCGGTGCTGTGGCCATCCTCAAACGGGCAGCGGATGTATCGCTCGCCGTTCGCGCCGTCCAGCAGCGTCCAACCGTTCGCGTCGAGATATTCGGCTGTATCGTCCGTGGCGCCGGGCGTGAAGGTTGAGCGGTCGCGCATCTTCGTGCTGCCCGCTTCAGTGGTGACCGACACAGGCAGTTGATCCGCTAGGCGCTGCCACAGCGTTTCGAGCTGGTCAGCAGTTATGGCTGGGGGCTCGTCCGGCAGACCGCCGTCCCATTCGATACGCGCGCCGCTGCTGTGCGTACCGCAGGCAACGAGCTGCTGCCCGTTCGCCAGCAGCTCGATAATCCCCATATCACCCGCCAGACGGTGGATGCGCTTACGGAAATCGCCGTCAACGGCCAGCAGGTACAGGCATTTGTTGCTGTTTGCGCGCCAGCGACGCGGCGGCAGCTCGCCCAGCAGCTGCACCAGCGTTTTGCGAATATCGGCCTGGATGTCTTCGTCTTCGCTGTCGCAGTCCAGCGCCAGCCAGCCATGACCTGTGCGCACGCAGATGCCGTAATCCGGTTCGTTCGACCAGCGGGCAAAGTCATGCTCGGTAACGACATGCTCGGTCCAGTCCTTGATCCCGGTAGCCAGTCGGTCGCGGTTATAGAGACTCGGCGTTTTGCCAAGCATTTTTAGTTTGCTGTTCGGGGATATGGTCGCGCCCGGGTTGCACACGACCGGCAGCAGCTGGTCAGTACGCCCCAGCACCAGATCGAAGTGGAACCATTCGTCAGGCGTCGCCCCCCAGATCTTTTTCTCTGGCATGGGTTACGCCTTTTGTCTGGCTTGAGTTTTTTTATTAGCGCTCAATAACTTTTCAAGCTGCAGAGCTCTCAGCTCTGGGATTTCGTCACCCCACTGAGATACTGCACCTTTAGAAACCTTCAATAATCGGGCGAGTTTCGCTTTGCTGCCCGCTAGCTCAATGGCTCTGGTCTTTTTCATATCCGTTTTCCTGGGCATGTATAGATACACCAAGGTTAAGAAAACTAAACATACAAGTCAAGAAAACGATACTCTAACTAGGTTAAGCTAACTAAACCATATGAGGGGTAACACCATGATTAACGAACGTATTCGCGAAGCACGCCGCAATGTAAAAATGACTCAAGACGCGCTCGCAAAACGAATTAAGGTCACAAAAGCGACTATTTCACAGTGGGAATCAGGATCTACAGCGCCTAATGGTAAAAACCTGGTCAACCTGGCTGATGCTTTGGGTACGTCTCCAGAATGGCTACTCACTGGCAAACCTTCTGACGATAAACAGGTAACTTCAAACGCAAGAGTAGAGGGTGTTTTTTCAACATGGGACTCAACCACACCATTAGAGGATGATGAAGTGGAAATACCTTTCTACCACGAGATTGAACTATCCGCAGGGGATGGCACTTACGTAGAACTGGATCGCTCTGGATGTAAATTGCGATTTGCAAAATCCACTCTACGTAAAGCTGGTGTGGACGCAGGCTGTGCCGCTTGCGTTAGCGTACACGGTAATAGCATGGAGCCGGTTTTACCTGACGGGGCGGTAGTCGGTGTCGATACCTCAAAGACCGGGATAAAAGATGGTCAGATGTATGCGATAGACCAAGATGGATTGTTACGTGTAAAGCTACTGTACCGCCTACCAAACGGTATCAGAGTTCGCTCATTTAACCGGGATGAATACGCAGATGAAGATTATTTTTACCATGAGGCAAATAAGATAAACATCATAGGCCAAGTATTCTGGTATTCCGTTCTCCTCTAAAACAGCTTTCCCCTCTTCTGCGGCCCGCCTAATAGCGGGCTTTTCTTTACCAACCTGCAAAAAAGTACACTTTTCTTAACTCCAACTCTTGACTTTAAAGGTTTAGAGATCTTAACTATGCATCAAAGGTTAAGACATCTATACAAACATCTTAACGAGCTCTTTAACAAACAGAACCGTGTGACAGGTAAGCCGCTGTGCTCCTGGCAAAACGAAATGGCACCCGATGGGATCGAGGTAAGCGCCGAGTCCGTATGCGTACGGTAAGCGTAGAGGACCACACCGCGACGAGCTGATAAGTCACGCAAGTTGAAACGCCCCGATGATGGGACGTGCAGTGAATTAATCAAAGGCTTCGGGCCTTTTACTAATCCACTGAGAGGGTACCGAAATGAATACCTATGAGCTCACAACAAAATACTTGTCGACTTTTGAAGTGGTAGAAAACGGACCTGACGCAACTGATTACGTTGTTGCGACAGTTAAAGGCGAAAACCCTGCTCGACTAAGAGCGGCGGCTTACCAGGAACGCAACGGCTATCTCGGTTATGGCTACACAATTCGTCCGTTAACCCCCATCCCCTGAATCATCCATTGCTGTGTGTAGTCTTTGCCCGCCTCCCATGACGGGCTTTTTTATGCCTGAAAGCGCATTCAGTGCAGTGCGCTCCCAGACATGAAAAGGAGCACTACCGATGAAACCTGAACACCTCCACCGGCTGACGGGGCGCGATGTGCTCCGCTGGCGCCGCAAACAATTCGACATCTTCACCGGTCTGGCCCTCGCTACTGCGTTCGGCCTGGCTATTACCTTCATTCTCCTTGTAGCGAGGACCGCAGTATGAGCTTAGAAACCAGTCTCGAACTTAACAACCAGCTGCTGACGCAGCATAACGCCCTGCTTGAACGCCTTATCACTGCCCTCGCCTCTGGCGTCGCTCTTCGCCCGGACACCGTGGCGCAGGTTCAGGAATACCGCGAAACGGTACCGGAAACCAAAGCGGAAAATACCGTTATCCGCAAGGTTACGCTGGAAGATCTGGAGTTCAGCGACATTATCGCCCTGGCTGCATTCTACCCGGACGCGCAGGAGCTCAGCGAAACGATGGTCCAGCGCGCTGTTGATTACCGCGACGCCGAAGGCGATAAGCGAGTCGTACAAATCGACGCTCTGGATAGTGCCCTGCAGGGTGTTAAACGCACAAAAGAAGTTCATAAAGAGGTGCTGCTCCAGCTGTCGCGCGACATCATTTCCTACTGGGATGACCTGACGACTATCGCCGAGCGACGCGCATACGCTGAAACATGGCTCGATGCGAAGCCGGGCGAGCGTGACACAGTGAAGCCGAAAAAGACCAGCAGTAAGGGCAAACAGGAACGTAAAGGCCCGTTCTACTGGAAACATCCAGAAAGTGATTCTTTTGGCAGCGTTGAAGACCTCGGCGCGTTGCATGAAATCCTTGAGGATGGGTTGACTGTTGAGATCAACAAAGTGGAGTTCCTCCAGCTGCAGGAAGCTGCCAGCAAAGATAAGACAGAAACTGATACCAGCCATTCTGATTTTGCAGCCCTGCGTAAAAAGGCCGAAGGATTGATCCTCCAGTTGGCGAAGGGCGGATACCGCGCCGAAGCTGTCGCCATTCTGGAAAAACAGGGTGCCAAAAAACTCGGCGAAGTTGCTGACGAGAACCTCGCAGATGTGATCGCTCAGGCTGAAAAAGCGCTGGAGGGTTAATTATGCCAGACGTTCACGCACGACTTTCCCCGTCCTCAGCGCATCGTTGGATGCGCTGCCCCGGTAGTCTGGCACTGGAGGCCACGCAACCGGATAAAAGCTCCTCGTTCGCAGAAGAAGGTACCGCAGCGCACGCACTTGGCGAACTTGTCCTGCGCAATCGTCTGAGCTATTCCGCCGATTATGCCGGTTGCGATGTTGAAACGTATCTCGGTACCTACCCGCTGGCGCATCCATCAAAAACGGATCCCGGCCCGCAGGTAGATGAGGAAATGATCGAAGCCGTTGGCCGTTACGTCGACACCGTCTGGGCGCTGTCGCAGGGCAACGAGCTGTTGGTAGAGCAGCGTGTCGACTTCTCTCACATCGTGGGGGTCGAAGAATCTTTCGGTACCGCCGATGGCGTTATCATCGCGGGTAACGAGCTGCAGATCCACGACCTGAAATACGGTAAGGGTGTACGGGTCGACGCCGAGCAGAACGAGCAGCTGCAGCTGTATGCCCTGGGCGCGCTTGAACAGTTCAGCATGCTGTACGACTTCGAGACGGTGCGCCTGTTCATCCATCAGCCACGACTTAACCACGTTTCTGAGTGGGCCCTGACAGTGGAAGAACTCCAGGCGTTCGGCGAACGGGCGCAGGAAGCGGCCGCCAGTGTAATCGTGATGTTCAATATTGCCGATTGCGAAGGTGTCGAAACCCTGCCGCTGGAAAACTTCACCCCCGGTGAAAAACAGTGCCGGTTCTGCAAAGCCAGCGCCATCTGTACCGCGCGGCAGCAGTTGCACTTCGACACTATCGCTGGCGATTTCGTCGACCTGACGCAACCTACTGGCGAGCAGCTGGCGGAAGCAGTTAAGCGTGTGCCATTGCTGACCGCCGAACAGCTGGCAGAGGTATACAGACAGGCCGATTTTATCGAATCGTGGCTAAAGGCTGTGCGCGACCGGGTGAACAGTGAACTGAACGCGGGTCACCCGGTGCCGGGCTTTAAGCTGGTTACTGGCAAACAGGGTAATCGTGCCTGGAGCGATGAAGAAGCCGCCCGCGCTCTGCTGAAAGACCAGTTCCGATATAAAACTGAGGAGGTTTTCGACCTTAAGCTGATTAGCCCAACCAAAGCCGAGAAGCTCATCAAAAAGGCTAGTCCTCGCCGCTGGACGAAAGTCGAAGCGCTGATCACCCGCGCTGACGGTAAGCCTACCGTCGCCCCCGAGTCCGACCCGCGCCCAGCGCTCAATCTCAACCCTGTTAACGATTTCGACGACGTGTCCGACGATGCGCTCGCCGCTGACCTCATCTGATTAAGGAAATACCCATGAAAATTAAACTGAACAACGTCCGCCTGGCCTTCCCTGCTCTGTTCGAAGCAAAAACCGTGAATGGCGAAGGAGACCCGCGCTTCTCTGCTGTTTTCCTGATGGATCCGAAACATCCACAACTGGAAGAAGTCCGCAAAGCGCTGAAACAGGTAGCGAAGGAAAAGTGGGGCGAGAAGTGGGAAACCATTTACGGCCAGCTGGAGAAAAAACTCAACCTCTGCCTGCACGACGGTGACGAAAAAGCCGAATACGAAGGTTTCCCGGGCAACTTCTTCCTGAACGCTGCCAACAAAGCACGTCCGGCAGTCATCGATCGCGACCGTTCGCCGCTCATCCAGGCTGATGGCCGTCCTTACGCCGGTTGCTATGTCAACGCGGTGATCGACATTTGGGCGCAGGACAACAACTTCGGCAAACGCGTCAACGCATCGCTTGGCGGCGTCCAGTTCCTACGCGACGGTGACGCGTTTGCTGGCGGCGGTGTTGCAGCGCCGGACGACTTCGACGACATCAGCGAGGGCGCAGACGCCGACACGCTGATTTAACCCCATACCCGCCCGGCCATGTGCCGGGTGTTTTGCAAAGAGCATCCCTTTTCGCAAAGCACCCGCGAGGAATATCTATGTCTGAAACCATTCTCTGGGGCGACCTGGAAACCTATTGCGAAACACCCATCACGAACGGCACCCACGCTTACGCAGAAGGCGTCGAAGTAATGCTGTTTGCCTGGGCTATCAACGACGGGCCTGTACGGGTGTGGGATTTAACCGCTGGCGAGCCGATACCCGATCCGTTGTGGTTCGCCCTTCGCGACCCCGATACTCTGCTTTATTTCCACAATTCGCACTTTGACCGCACCGTTTTGCGACACACTCACCCTCGGCTGGCCCCGGATATAACGCGCTGGCGCGACACGATGGTGCAGGCACTGGCGCACGGCCTCCCCGGCGCGCTGGGGGCACTCTGCGAAGTGCTCGGCGTCCCGCAGGACAAGGCGAAGGACAAAGAAGGTAAGGCGCTGATCCAGCTGTTCTGTAAGCCACGTCCGAAGAACAGCAAACTGCGCCGCGCCACCAGCAAAACCCACCCGGAAGAATGGCGGCGCTTTGTTGCTTACGCCGGGCTGGATATCGAGGCTATGCGCGAAGTGCATAAGCGCCTGCCGAAGTGGAACTACAAGGGTGCAGAGCTGGCGCTATGGCATCGTGACCAGCAGATCAATGACCGCGGCGTCTGCATGGATGTGCAGCTCGCACAGGCGGCGATCGAGGCGGTAGACCTCGAGCAAAAGCGCCTGGCGAAACGCACGCAGGTGATGACCGACGGCGAAGTGCAGGCGGCCACACAGCGCGACGCATTGATTAAGCACATTGTCGAATCGTACGGTGTGGAGCTGCCGGACATGCAGCGCAGCACGCTGGAGCGTCGTATGGCGGATCCTGATTTGCCGTCTGCGGTGAAAGAGCTGCTGGCAATCCGCCTGCAGGCCAGCACCACCAGCACCAGTAAGTACAAATCACTGATGAAGGGCGTGAGCAGTGACGGTCGTCTGCGCGGCACGCTGCAGTTCTGCGGCGCATCGCGAACCGGACGCTGGGCCGGGCGGTTGTTCCAGCCCCAGAACCTGCCCCGCCCTTCTCTTGAGCAGGACCAGATAGACGAGGGCATCGAGGCGCTGAAAGCCGGATGCGCTGATCTGCTGTTCGATAACATCATGGAGCTGACCAGCTCGGCGCTGCGCGGCTGCATCATGGCTCCGGAAGGCAAAAAGCTGGTGGTTAGCGACCTGTCTAACATCGAAGGGCGAAAACTTGCCTGGCTTGCCGGTGAGCAGTGGAAGCTTGATGCGTTCAGGGAGTACGACGAGGGGATTGGACCAGATCTTTATAAATTGGCCTATGCCCGCGCCTTCAATATCTCGCCGGACGATGTTGATAAATACCAGCGTCAGATCGGCAAGGTGATGGAGCTGGGCCTCGGCTTCGGCGGGGGTGTTGCGGCATTTCTTACCTTCGCCCTGGTCTACGGTCTCGACCTCGACGAGCTGGCGAACGCCGCGCTGCCGAATATCCCCCGTGATGTCATCCGCGAGGCGAAAAGCTGGTACGACGAATCGGTTAAACGTAAGTCGACCTACGGCCTGTCAGAGCGTGTATTCATCGCCTGCGATTCGCTTAAGCGCCTGTGGCGAAGAGCCCACCCGGCAACCTGCGATTTCTGGTACGAGCTCGAGCGTACCGTCCGCACCGCCATTGCCACACCGAAAAAGACGCTGTACTGCGGCTATCTGAAAGTCCGCCGTGATGGCGCATGGCTGCGAATACAGCTGCCATCCGGACGCGCGCTGTGCTACCCGTCACCATCCATCGAGAAGGGGAACATCACCTATCAGGGCGTTAACTCCTACTCGCGCAAATGGCAACGGCTCAAAACCTACGGCGGAAAGCTGGTGGAAAACGTCACTCAGGCGGCCGCCCGCGACGTTCTGGCCGGAAACATGCCGCTGATCGAGGACGCCAGATACAGCATTGTGCTGACGGTACATGATGAGGTAATTACCGAAGCGCCGGACACAGACGAATTCAACGACAAAGCGCTCTCCGCGCTGCTCTCCACTAACCCCAAATGGGCGCCCGATATACCGCTGAACGCTGGCGGCTTTGAGGCGTACCACTACCGTAAGGATTAATCGCTATGGCACAAGGCAACGTAGAAAATTTCGCAATCATTGTGTTAGTCAACGGCCGCACATCACAGGTCGAACTAACCACATCGCAAAAACGTTTGTTCGCAAAGTTAACACTCGGTGCGCTCAACGATAGTGGCCCTCTGAAACTTATGCCAATCGACGACATGGTCCAGTTACAACCCGACACCGAAGCATTTTCAGACGGTGATCCGCTATGAAATACATCTACATGGTCATGGACAGCCGCGCGCAGTTCGATATAGACAGCGCCGCCATTCTGGAATGCTGCGGCGATAAACACCCCTCCTGGCGCAATCTGCGCAGAGACTGGGGTGATCAGGGCGCAGTTCTGGTCCGCTTCCGTCTGGTTAACAGCGATATGGCTACCGACCCTGAGGTTGTCGGCGTCATCCACTGAGGTAATCCCTATGTCATTTAAATATCGGGACAGTCCGCTTTATTACCGGACTGCGAGGGAGGCTTTGCGCCTTGAGCAATCTGGGGAGTACGACCGGGCAGCGAAGGTCTGGGCCAAAGCAAACCGCGAATCACGTAACGAACTTAATCAGGACTGGAGCGAACGCCGGTCTGATTTTTGCCTGATGCAGAACATGCGCGAAAAGCGTAAGGCGGTGGACGATGCGCGATAAAAATCTCACTGATGATGTGATTGACGAGATCATAACAGCGCCAAAAACATCATTAGAACAATTGCTGGCTCTGGAGTTAAAGCACGAGAGAAAGCAGACAGGACTCCCCTTAACCGTCGTTCTACCAACTACACGGCTTTGGGCTGGGGTTATTGATTGTTATGCCAAAGATGAAGTGATCGCAGCAATTGAGGCTGCTGGTGGAGCGGTGGTTGATGGCCTACGAACGTGAAAGCCTTATCGAAAAACACCTCGTCGCCGAAGTGAAAAAGGCTGGCGGGGTCGCCTTTAAGTTCGTGTCACCCGGTCGCCGCTCGGTACCGGATCGAATTGTCCTGCTGCCCCGCGGCCGTCTCGTCTTTGTTGAATGCAAAGCGCCAGGCAAACCACCACGCGCCGACCAGCTGCGCGAGCACAAACGGCTCCGCGCGCTGGGCTTTACCGTGGTGGTGCTGGATAGCAAGAATCTGGAGGGGATATTGTGCGAAAAGTCCAACGACGCAGTAAATTCCGCCTGATTGGCGGCCCGTACGATGGCGCTATCGTGATGCTCTTCACCGCTGGCACACTGGAGTTTACAGCCAAAGGGCAGACCGGGCGGTATACAGGACATAGCGGCGACAGGCTACACTGGGAGGAAAAACGTGTCAGTTAACTCCCATTCTATAATTTTCACGCCTCGCCCTTATCAAGACCTCATCATCAACCACGAAATCGACATCCTGCGCTGCAACATCTGGGCGGGCATGGGTATGGGTAAAACCGTGGCAACGCTCACCACGCTGGAAGATCTCTTCATGGCAGGCGCAGAGACACAGCCCGCGCTGGTCCTCGCGCCGCTGCGCGTGGCTGCCAGCACATGGCCGGATGAAGCGGTTAAATGGGGGCATCTGCGCAATATCGAGGTGCAGCCGATTGTCGGTAACGCCAAAGCGCGCGCGGCAGCGCTGGCAAACAGCAATGCCAGCGTGTTTACCATCAACTACGACAATCTGGTCTGGCTGGTTGAAACGCTGGGCGACCGCTGGCCGTTCGGTACCGTTATTCCTGACGAGAGCACCCGGCTGAAATCCTTCCGGCTGCGCGGGGGCGGTAAGCGCGCGGCGGCGCTGGGCAAAGTGGCACATAAGCACGTCCGGCGCTGGATGAATCTCACCGGTACGCCAGCGCCGAATGGCCTGGTGGATTTGTGGGGGCAAGCGTGGTTTGTGGATCAGGGGCAGCGCCTCGGGCGCACCTACGGCGCGTTTACCTCCCGCTGGTTCAACTCAATACAGTTTCCGGGGCAAAGCTGGACGAAGCTGGAGCCGTTCGCCCATTCGCAGGATGAAATACAGCGAGCGCTGGCTGACGTAACTATCTCCCTGGACGCCGCCGACTGGTTCGACATCAAAGAGCCCATCCATAACGTGATCCGCGTGGACATGCCGCCGAAGGCCCGCCAGCAGTATCGCGAAATGGAAAAGGAAATGTTCCTCGAGTTGAACGGCGAAGGCATTGAAGCGCCGAACGCCGCGGCAAAGACGGTGAAGTGTCTGCAAATCGCCAGCGGCGCGGTGTACACCGACGACGCCGGAAGCTGGTCAGAACTGCACGACGCGAAGCTGCAGGCGCTGGACAGTATTCTCACCGAAGCAGCTGGCGCGCCTGTACTGGTGGCCTACCACTGGAAACACGATCTTGAGCGCCTGCTTAAAGCGTTTCCCCGAGGTCGCCACCTCGACCAGGATCCACAGACCCTTCGCGACTGGAACGCTGGAAAAATACCGGTCCTGTTCGCGCATCCGGCCAGCGCAGGCCACGGCCTGAATATGCAGGACGGCGGCAACATACTGGTGTTTTTCTCGCACTGGTGGGACCTGGAGCAGTACCAGCAAATTATCGAACGCATCGGGCCAACCCGGCAGATTCAGGCCGGACACAACCGCCCGGTGTTCATTCACCACATTATCGCTGCCGACACTATGGATGAAATGGTGATGGAGCGGCGCAACTCGAAACGAACAGTGCAGGACATCCTGCTCGATGCCATGAAAAAGAGAGGTATAGCATGACACCGGTTATCTCTGACACTGACCTGATTAACATTAAAGAGGTCGAGCGCTCTGTGGGCCTGAAAAAATCCAGTATTTATGAGCGCATCAGTAATAACGAGTTTCCGAAGCCTAAGAAGCTCGGGAGCCGAACCTCCCGCTGGGTACGCGGAGAGGTCGAAGATTGGAAAAAACAGTTTCTTTAAATCAAACGCAGCTGGTCAATATAATCCGCATACCACTGCATCATTTCCCGACGCCCTTCCATATACAGGGCATGGTTATAAACCCCGCGTATATTGTTCTTGTCCACGTGAGCGATCTGGAGTTCAACCCAGTCAGAGTTGAATCCTTTATCGTTCAGGATAGTGCTGAACGTATGCCGGAAGCCATGCCCTACTACCCTCCCCTTATACCCCAGCGTGTGGATCATCCTGTTTATTGTATTCTCGCTCATGACCTTTGACGGATCATTCCTGCCGGGGAACATATTCACGTATCGACCTGTCAGACAGTGCAACTCTTTCAGCAATACAACAAGCTGATCGGAAAGTGGTACCAGGTGCGGGCGGTCCATCTTCATAAATTCGGCAGGTATCTCCCACAGCCGGTTATCGAAATCTACCCATTCCCATTTTGAATGCCGCAGTTCGTAAGTACGCAGCCCTGCCAGCATCATGATCTGCAACCCCAGCCGGGGCAGCGGGCTCCCCTTGTAACTCTCAAGCGCCGCGAGAAAATCAGGCAGTTCTTCCGCCGTCAGGAAAGGGAAGGACTCTCCTTTATGCCCGGTCATTGCGCTGTTCAGTTCGCTGACGGGGTTATACTTCGCGCGCCCGGTCGCAACTGCATAGCTGAACACCTCACCGCACCACCGGCGTGTTTTGGCTGCTTTCTCGGTTGCGCCGCGATTCTCAATTTTACGCAGTGCCGTCAGCATCTGAACAGGCTCGATTTCTGCAACGGGCAGCTTGCCCACCGCTGGGAAAATATCTTTATTGAATGCTTCGAGAATGTCAGAGGCATAGCCAGGTGACCAGCGAGGCTTCTTGAATTCGTGCCATTCTGTGGCAATCTCTTTAAACGTGATTGTCTTTGCAGCCGCAGCTGCAACATGGCTTTTGACTTTTACCGGGTCAACACCTGCCGCAACGTTACGCCGGGCCTCATCTCGCTTTTCCCGAGCAGCCGCCAGCGAAACAGCCGGGTACACACCGAGCGCCAGCATCTTTTCTTTACCGGCGAAGGTATAGCGATAACGCCAGTATTTTGCCCCACTGGTTTTCACCAGCAGGATAAGTCCGTTACCGTCTGGCAGCTTGTAGTCTTTCTCCGCAGGCTTTGCCGTCTCGACCTGTCGCGCGTTTAGTTTCATAGGTACCCGCCTCAAACTCAGATACCCGTTTATGTACCCGTTTTAAATTTGGATTGCAACGGTAAAAGTTGGATAACGGCGGACAAACAGAACAGCCAACACCGCGAAAAACAAGGAAAAATGGACGATTGGGGATGGTGCTGGATGAAATGATGGTGCCGATAATAGGAGTCGAACCTACGACCTTCGCATTACGAATGCGCTGCTCTACCAACTGAGCTATATCGGCCCTGAGAGGCCGGTTACGAGTGTAACCACGGGGCAAAAGGTTAGATCTAACCGGGTGATGCGTCAATGCCCTTTTGAATCAAACGGCTATTTTTGCATCACCCGTGATTATTTACGCACGAATTGTATCGTCACCGAAGCCGATCCATTTGTACGTGGTCAGAGCTTCGAGGCCCATAGGGCCGCGCGCGTGCAGTTTCTGCGTGCTGACCGCCACTTCTGCGCCAAGTCCAAACTGGCCACCGTCGGTGAAGCGCGTTGAGGCGTTGACATACACCGCAGAGGAGTCCACTTCGTTCACGAAGCGATCGGCATTGCGCAGCGTACGCGTCAGGATCGCGTCAGAATGCTGGGTACCATGCTCACGGATGTGGGCAATCGCGTCATCGAGATCGCTAACAATCTTCACGTTCAGATCCAGCGACAGGAACTCGTCATCGTACTGCTCCGCTTTGACTGGCACTACCTTAGCCGGGCCATCCTGGAGCAGTGTGAGCGCATTGGCATCCGCGTGCAGCGTTACGCCGCTCTCCGCCATCTGTTTGCTCAGCGCCGGGAGGAAGGTATTTGCAATACCCTGATGCACCAGCAGCGTTTCCACGGTGTTACAGGTACTTGGACGCTGAGTTTTGGCGTTAACGATAATCTTCATCGCCGGGGCAATCTCTGCGCTGTCATCGACAACGATATGGCATACGCCGATACCGCCTGTAATGACCGGAATAGTGGACTGTTCACGGCACAGCTTGTGCAGACCTGCGCCACCGCGTGGGATCAGCATGTCGATGTATTTATCCATGCGCAGCATTTCGTTGACCAGCGCACGGTCTGGGCTCTCGATCGCCTGCACGGCTCCCGCCGGTAAGCCACACTCTTCCAGCGCCTGCTGAATGACGTTTACCGTCGCGGCGTTGGTGCGCCAGGTCTCTTTTCCGCCGCGCAGAATGGCAGCGTTACCGGTTTTCAGGCACAGAGAGGCAACGTCAACCGTCACGTTTGGACGGGCTTCATAAATCACACCAATGACGCCGAGCGGCACGCGGCGACGCTCCAGACGCAAACCGCTGTCAAGCAGCCCACCGTCAATCACCTGCCCTACCGGGTCAGCCAGATTACAAACCTGACGGACATCATCAGCGATGCCTTTCAGGCGCGTTGGCGTCAGCGCCAGGCGGTCGAGCATCGCTTCGCTCAGGCCGTTTTCACGCGCCTCAGCTAAATCTTGTTCGTTGGCTCGCAGGATCTCAGCGGATTGCGATTCCAGATAATCAGCGATTTTTTCCAGCACGCGGTTTTTCTCACGGCTGGAAAGGAGCGCCAGTTTATAAGAGGCGGCCTTCGCGGCTGCGCCCATTTGTTCCAGCATGTTCTGGCTCCTTAACGAATAATCATGTCATCGCGGTGAACGGCAACCGGGCCATATTCATAGCCCAGAATGGCGTCGATCTGCTGCGAATGGTGGCCCGCAATGCGGCGCAGCGCGTCGCTGTTATAGCGGCTTACGCCATGGGCTATATCGCGACCTTCAAGGTTACGGATGCGGATCACTTCACCACGGGAGAAGTTGCCTGTCACGCTTTTAATTCCTTTAGGAAGCAATGAACTCCCTCGTTCCAGAATCGCCGCCGTCGCGCCTTCATCAACGGTGAGCTCACCGGCAGGAGGCGCGCCAAATATCCAGCGCTTGCGGTTTTCCAGCGGGGATTCCTGCGCGTGGAAGCGGGTGCCGACAGAGATGCCTTCCATCACGTCACCAATCACGCCCGGGCGGCTGCCCGCCGCAATAATGGTGTCGATACCGGCACGGCACGCCACGTCAGCAGCCTGCAGCTTGGTTCCCATGCCACCGGTTCCCAGCCCTGAAACGCTGTCACCGGCGATGGCACGCAGCGCATCGTCGATGCCATGAACGTCGGTGATCAGTTCGGCTTCCGGGTTGGAGCGCGGATCGGCGGTAAACAGCCCTTGCTGATCGGTCAGAAGCAGGAGTTTATCAGCTCCGGCCAGAATGGCGGCCAGCGCAGAGAGATTATCGTTATCCCCCACTTTGATTTCAGCGGTGGCAACGGCATCGTTTTCGTTGATGACGGGAACAATGTTGTTGTCCAGCAGCGCGCGCAGGGTATCGCGCGCGTTCAGGAAGCGCTCTCTGTCTTCCATATCCGCGCGCGTCAGCAGCATCTGCCCGACGTGAATACCATAGATGGAGAACAGCTGTTCCCAGAGTTGAATGAGTCGGCTTTGTCCCACGGCGGCCAGCAGCTGTTTAGAGGCGATCGTCGCGGGAAGTTCGGGGTAACCCAGATGTTCACGCCCGGCGGCAATCGCCCCGGAAGTCACAATCACAATACGATGCCCTGCGGCATGCAGTTGAGCGCACTGACGTACAAGCTCAACAATGTGGGCGCGATTTAGGCGGCGCGATCCGCCTGTTAACACACTGGTACCGAGTTTTACCACCAGCGTCTGGCTGTCACTCATGATTCTCTGCCGTTCAACGATAAGGGAAAGTAATGTCGAACGAACGTTTTAACAGGAGTCAGCCCGGTTGCCAACTGCCTTAGTACATCACAAAGCACTTTGTTGCGCGGGATCAGGAAGCGTAGCGGCAAAATTTGACGGATTTATTACCGAAATAATAAATCACAGTTTTTTAAAATTATTCTTAGTTTGTCATAAAAGTTTCATTCCAGAACGATAAAACCCTTCCTGTTTTTTCACGGGACTTAAGCATGAGCTTATCGTCCAGCGAATTTTTTTAGCGCGTTTATAAGACAGGATCGAAAATGAAAAAGAGCACTCTGGCATTAGTGGTTATGGGCGTGGTGGCTTCTGCATCCGTTCACGCAGCTGAAGTTTATAATAAAAACGGTAATAAACTGGACGTGTACGGCAAAGTTAAAGCGATGCACTATATCAGCGATGATGACACCAAAGATGGTGACCAGACGTACGTTCGCTTCGGTTTTAAAGGTGAAACCCAGATTAACGATCAGCTGACGGGCTATGGCCGTTGGGAAGCTGAATTTGCCGGTAACAAAGCCGAAAGCGACTCTTCTCAGAAAACACGCCTGGCGTTTGCGGGTCTGAAACTGAAAGACTTTGGTTCCCTGGATTATGGTCGTAACCTGGGTGCCCTGTACGACGTCGAAGCGTGGACCGATATGTTCCCTGAGTTCGGCGGCGACTCTTCCGCACAGACCGACAACTTTATGACCAAGCGTGCCAGCGGTCTTGCAACCTACCGTAACACCGATTTCTTCGGTGCGATTGATGGCCTGGACATGACGCTGCAGTACCAGGGCAAAAACGAAAACCGTGACGCCAAAAAACAGAACGGTGACGGTTTCGGTACCTCTCTGACCTATGACTTCGGCGGTAGCGATTTCGCCGTCAGCGGTGCGTACACCAACTCTGACCGCACCAACGCACAGAACCTGCTGGCGCGTGGTCAGGGCCAGAAAGCAGAAGCCTGGGCTACCGGTCTGAAATACGACGCGAACGATATTTATCTGGCAGCCATGTATTCCGAAACCCGCAATATGACGCCAATTTCCGGCGGCTTTGCTAATAAAGCGCAGAACTTTGAAGTTGTTGCACAATATCAGTTCGATTTCGGCCTGCGCCCGTCTCTGGGTTATGTCCAGTCTAAAGGCAAGGATATCGAAGGGATTGGTGACGAAGACCTGGTGAAATATATCGATGTCGGCGCGACCTATTACTTCAACAAAAATATGTCCGCATTTGTTGATTATAAAATCAACCAGATTGACGACGATAATAAACTGGGCGTAAGCAGCGATGATATTGTTGCGCTGGGTATGACGTACCAGTTCTAAGATTATCCGAATAAGAAAATCCCGGCAGATGTGCCGGGATTTTTTTGCCCGAAATGAATGCGGTCTGATGCCCTCACCCCGGCCCTCTCCCACAGGGAGAGGGAGAAAAGCATTACGCGGTCAGCTTCACCGCTTCGCTGGAAAAGTTATCCGCGGGTTCGAACTTCAGCTCCAGAGAGGCCAGCAGTGCGCTCGCTTTGTCGTGGAACTCTTTGAGGGTATATTCCAGGCGATCAATCACTTCCTGATCGTTGATGGTGGTGGCCTGCCAGTTGCCGTCTTTATTAAACAGGCCAAACTGGTAGCTATAGGTAAAACGTTTCTCCTCAGCTTCCATTTCCATCCACCAGCCCCAGAATTCACGTTTTTCGGGTGCAGGCTTCACGTTGACGCAAACAGCCAGGCAGTCGAAAAAAAAGCGATTCTCTTCACACTGCTCTTCTCGAATATATGGGCCGAGAGCCATAAATTTCTTAATCAGCCTACTTTTCGGGTGTCCACTCGGTAACGTCATTGCGATCTCCTTTTGTGAAGCCACTGTTTTACCAAACCAGCAAAATTTAGCAATCTATTAACACAATCTCTGAGCGATCCAGCGCGTAATCTCTTTCAGTGCTTTGTCGAAATTCTGATATACCGGGCTGAACGGCACCTCAAGCAATTTACCATCCGCAGATGACGAAGTGATTAAGCGTGACTCTTCCTCCGGGCTGAACGGATCGTTTTTCCAGAAGCCGGACAACATCGGCGTCGGGCAACGGCGTCCCAGCAAACCTTGCGTTTTTAACGAGTAACGATTGAGCTCAACGCGCAGCGCTTCATCTGATGCATCATGCATGCCAAGGCGGCTGGCCAGCACGTCAAGGTACATTTCCGGCACGCTGCCCTGACGGGCAGGATCGCTAAGCAGGGCGTGGACTACCGGGCCCAGGCACGCGACGGCCTTCAGGCGCGATGATTCAAGGTAAGCCAGACGCACTGCGACGTTCGCCCCAAATCGGAAGCCGAATGCCGCCACGCGGGTGTGGTCAACCCAAGGAATGTTTTCCAGCGCTTTTAGCGCATGCTGGTGCAGCAGACTGGAATCCTGAGTCAGCTTCCATTTGGATGAGAAACCAATTGAGGGCATATCAAGCGTCAACATCGCGATCCCTTTTGGTGCGAAGTAACGCTCATACAGGCTGTAATAGTCGATTTGCAGCGAATCCAGCCCGCCGCACATCAGGACGGTCGGGAACGGGCCGTCTCCTTCAGGCATATGAAGGAACCCGGTGACGGGCGCACCGCCGGGAATGGTGAACTCCAGTTCGCGCATCTGGCCCGGAAGGCGCTGAGCCGCTTCTTCATAGGCTCGGTTCGCCAGCGCCTGAGCCTGCTCAGCCAGCTCATCACCTTTTAAATGCGGGTAGGCGGCAATGGCGTAGAGATTGGCCGCATGGAGCCAGTGCTTGCCGCTCCGCGTAGCATCTTCCTCCTGGCTGGCTTTTTGCTGCCAGAGCATCGCCTGTTTAGACCATTCATAGATCCAGTTGCCGCCGCGATAGCCGACCACCGTGTCGTAGAGTTCGCTGTCTGTGCGCTCCGACTCGCTCATGACGATACGCGCCTGCACATCCAGGATTTCACGCGGATCAATACCGCGCCAGATCCACATCAGGCGGTTAATCATGCGATACCAGTGGGGGACGTTTTTGCCGTCTAAGGCAGACTGGACGGCAGGCTGGATACCCGGATTGAACCGACGGACCAGCGTCGACGTTTCAGGGTGTTTGAAACGGGGTTTGAAGAGTGTCTCGGTGAGATTCGCCTGCGTCATTGCGTTGCCTCCATGGATACGTCATATAACGTCCATTGTAACGCGTGGCAGGATAAAAAGAACAACGCCCGACATAGCCGGGCGTGTAAAGTTACGTGCGGAAATTAACGGCCTGAAATAGGCGGTACAAAGACCACGCCCATATCCCATGGCTGTTCAATCCAGGTATCCTGAGGGATATCAATCACGTAATCGTCAACCAGTGGGCGACCCGCCGGTTTCGCGAAGATAGTGACGAAATGCGCTTTTGGATACATTTCGCGGATAGCCACCGCGGTACCACCGGTGTCCACCAGATCGTCGATGACGATAAAGCCTTCACCGTCGCCTTCAGCGCGTTTCAGCACTTTCAGCTCACGCTGGTTGTCGTGGTCATAGCTGGAGATGCAAACGGTATCGACATGACGAATACCCAGCTCACGTGCCAGCAGCGCCCCCGGTACCAGACCGCCACGGCTGACGGCAATAATGCCTTTCCACTGTTCGGAAGGCATCAGACGCGCAGCCAGTTTGCGGGCGTGAATCTGCAACATGTCCCAGGTGACGACGTATTTTTCGCTCATGTGAAGTGTCCCAGCCTGTTTTTATACGGCTTAAAAAGTGTTCGAGGGGGAAATAGGTTGCGCGAGATTATAGAGATCTGACGCACTAAAAACCAGTGTTTAGCGCCCTCTGCCTGAGTTTTTACATGCTTTATGCTACCAGCCCGCAGAGAAAGTGGTATTCTCAGTTGCATCTCGCAAGCCTGTCTTGTGGTAACTATTAACCTGCTAACCCTGTGACCTGCAACCTTGTTTGCAGAGCATCGACAAGGAGACTTATCGTGTCTGAACTGTCTCAATTATCTCCGCAGCCGCTGTGGGATATTTTTGCCAAAATCTGTTCCATTCCACACCCTTCCTACCATGAAGAACAGCTTGCCGAACATATTATGGGTTGGGCGAAGGAAAAAGGTCTGCACGCTGAACGCGACCAGGTTGGTAACATTCTTATCCGTAAACCGGCCACCGCAGGCATGGAAAACCGCAAACCGGTTGTCCTGCAGGCGCACCTGGACATGGTGCCACAGAAAAACAATGATACCGTTCACGATTTCACTAAAGACCCGATCCAGCCCTACATCGACGGCGACTGGGTGAAAGCGCGCGGCACCACCCTGGGTGCAGATAACGGCATCGGCATGGCCTCTGCGCTGGCCGTGCTGGCGGATGACAGCGTTGAGCACGGTCCGCTGGAAGTGCTGCTGACCATGACCGAAGAAGCAGGCATGGACGGCGCATTCGGTCTGCAGGCGAACTGGCTGCAGGCTGATATCCTGATCAACACCGATTCCGAAGAAGAAGGTGAGATCTACATGGGCTGCGCGGGCGGGATTGATTTCATCTCTACCCTGCCACTGTCACGCGAAGCGGTGCCTGCGGGTTACCAGACCTTCAAGCTGACGCTGAAAGGGCTGAAAGGCGGCCACTCAGGCGGTGATATTCACCTGGGCCTGGGCAACGCCAACAAACTGCTGGCACGCTTCCTGGCGGGCCACGCGGCTGAGCTGGATCTGCGCCTGGTAGACTTCAACGGCGGTACCCTGCGCAACGCGATCCCACGCGAAGCCTTCGCCACCGTTGCAGTACCAGCAGCAAAAGCGGACGAGCTGAAAAAACTCTCCAGCGTCTACCTGGATATCCTGAAAAACGAACTGTCAGCGAAAGAGAAAAACCTGACCGTGGTGCTGGAGTCTGTTACTACCGACAAAGCCGCGCTGACCGTGCAGTCTCGTGAAACCTTTGTTCAGTTGCTGAACGCGACGCCAAACGGCGTGATCCGCAACTCTGACGTGGCGAAAGGCGTGGTAGAAACCTCACTGAACGTGGGCGTGGTCACCATGAGCGACGACAGTGCAGAAATTATCTGCCTGATCCGTTCCCTGATCGACAGCGGTAAAGAGTACGTGGTGAGCATGCTGGAATCTTTGGGGACGCTGGCGGGTGCCAAAACCTCCGCTAAAGGCAGCTACCCGGGCTGGCAGCCGGATGCCAGTTCTCCGGTGATGGCGCTGGTGCGCGAAACCTATCAGCGTCTGTTCAACAGCACGCCGAACATTCAGGTGATCCACGCGGGTCTGGAGTGTGGTCTGTTCAAGAAACCGTATCCGAACATGGACATGGTCTCTATCGGGCCAACCATTACCGGGCCGCACTCGCCGGATGAGCAAGTTCATATCGAAAGCGTGGGCCATTACTGGACCCTGCTGACCGAGTTGCTAAAGGCGATTCCTGCTAAGTAATTCGTCGTCTGTTGCCCGGTGGCGCTACGCTTACCGGGCCTACGATTGGCGTAATCTACAATCCCAAAACCAACTGACGCTCTAACTGTGGATCCAACAGTGTGACGTGCAGCCCCACCAGTCGTACTCCGCGCCCTGCCCGCCGTTCTTCCCATGCTTTTTTTGCCGTCGCGATAAGATCGTCTCTGTTCAGACGCGGCCAGACGTGCTCCTGCGTAGTCTGCTGGAAGTCGTTAAACTTGAGCTTCACGCCCTGCCGGGCGATGAGCAGATCGGGCTTAACCTTCGCTAAGCGCCTTTCCAGCTCAGGATAAAGCTGTTCAGTGATGATGAATTCACATTCGGACCAGTCGTGAATATCTTCCATCAGCGTGCGTTCAACACCAACCGATTTACGCAACCGCTCGCTGCTTACGCTGCGTTCATCAATGCCCTGACTGCGTTCCCACAGCACGCGACCAAACTTTCCGAAACGCTTGAGTAGCATAGCCAGATCGCTTCGCTGCACATCTTCGCAGGTGCGTAATCCCATACTTTCCAGCTTCGCGGCGGAGACTTTGCCTACGCCGGGGATTTTGCCAAGCGGAAGCGTTTTCAAAAACGCAGGCACCTCTTCGGGGGTAATGACGTACTGACCGTTGGGTTTATTTAAATCGGAGGCGATTTTAGCGAGAAATTTTACCGGCGCGACCCCTGCCGATGCGGTGAGATTCAGCTCGCTGGAAATAGTCTGGCGGATCTCCTGCGCCATCAGGGTGGCGGAGCCGTGACAGTGAAGGCTGTCGGTGACGTCAAGATAGGCTTCGTCCAGGGATAGCGGCTCAATCAGTGAGGTATAGCGTGAGAAGATTTCCCGTATATGGTTCGACGCTTCTTTATAGGCTTCAAAGCGCCCAGGCAAAAGGGTGAGGTGCGGGCAGAGTTTTAACGCCATCGCCGTCGGCATGGCGCTGCGCACGCCAAATTTGCGCGCAGGGTAGTTGGCGGTGCTGATCACCCCACGCTGTACGCGGCTGCCGCCAATGGCGATGGGGATATCCCGCAGCGCCGGGTTGTCACGCATCTCCACTGCGGCAAAAAAGCAGTCCATATCGACATGGATTATTTTGCGCATAGTAAGCCCTCACTCATTACTGGATAAGTATACAGTAAATAAATGAGGGTTGAGAAGTGTACGTGGGAATTGTCGGGTGGCGGCTTCGCCTTACCCGACTAACAAGACTAAATAATGCGCTGCTGTTCGCGGGCCATTCTTTTTTTCCGTGCATCGCACGGTTCCGGGCAGTCGCAGACCTTTTCCATTCCGAGAGAAGAGATCCCGCCGCAGCTGCCCTGAATGCTTTTACGCTTGATGATCCAACCTAATGACATGCCGAATACCACCAGCACAAACACCGCAAAGGTCGCCAGAAAGGTCAACATGATCAGCCTCCGAAATCATCAAGGAGGATGTTCTCATCTTCCACGCCGAGATCTTTCAGCATCTTGATCACAGCGGCATTCATCATTGGCGGACCACACATGTAGAACTCGCAGTCTTCTGGTGCCGGGTGCTGTTTGAGGTAATTTTCATACAGCACGTTGTGGATGAAGCCCGTATAGCCTGTCCAGTTATCTTCCGGCTGCGGGTCGGAAAGCGCCACGTGGAAAGTAAAGTTAGGGTTCTCACGCGCCAGCTGTTCGAACTCATCGTCATAGAACATTTCGCGCAGGGAACGCGCCCCATACCAGAAGCTGATCTTACGCGTGCTCCCAAGACGCTTGAGCTGGTCAAAGATGTGTGAGCGCATTGGCGCCATACCCGCGCCCCCGCCGATAAAGACCATTTCTGCGTCGGTATCTTTGGCAAAGAACTCCCCGAACGGACCGGAGATGGTGACTTTGTCGCCAGGCTTGAGGGACCAGATGTACGACGACATCACGCCCGGCGGGGCATGTGGCACGTTTGGCGGCGGGGTGGCGATACGCACGTTGAGCATAATGATGCCCTTCTCTTCCGGGTAGTTAGCCATGGAATAGGCGCGAAGCGCGGGCTCTTTGACCTCGGAAACAAAGCGGAAGAGATTAAATTTATCCCAGTCGGCACGGTACTCTTCAGGCACGTCGAAGTCGGCATACGCCACGGTGTGTGCCGGACAATCAATCTGGATATAGCCCCCCGCACGGAACGGGACGCTCTCCCCTTCAGGCACACGCAGCTTAAGCTCTTTAATGAAGGTGGCTTTGTTATCGTTAGAGATAACCTCGCACTCCCATTTTTTCACGCCGAAGATCTCTTCCGGCAGCTCAATCTTCATGTTCTGACGCACCGCGACCTGGCATGCCAGACGACAACCCTCTTTCGCTTCACGTTTCGTAATATGCGACAGTTCTGTGGGCAGAATATCACCGCCACCCTCTTTCACCGTCACACGGCATTGCCCGCATGAGCCGCCGCCACCGCAGGCTGACGAGACAAAGATCCCGTTGCCGGAGAGCGTATTAAGCAGTTTATCCCCTGCCGGGGTACGGATCTGATTCTGGGGATCGTCATTGATATCAATGACCACATCACCGGAATTGACCAGCTTCGCGCGCGCCGCCAGAATCAGCCCTGAGAGCACCAGTACTATCAGCGTGAACATCACCACGCCAAGAATAATTTCCATCTTTTAGCCCTTATAGCTGCACACCGGAGAAGGACATAAAGCCCAACGCCATCAGGCCGGTGGTGATAAAGGTGATCCCTAAGCCACGCAGCCCGGCAGGGACGTTGGCATATTTCATTTTTTCGCGGATCCCCGCCATGGTAACAATCGCCAGCATCCAGCCGATACCGGATCCAAAGCCATACACCACGGATTCACTGAAGTTGTAATCACGCTGAACCATGAATGAGACGCCACCAAAGATGGCACAGTTTACGGCGATGAGCGGCAGGAAGATCCCCAGCGCGTTGTACAGCGACGGGAAATACTTATCGAGGATCATCTCCAGGATTTGCACCAGCGCCGCAATTACCCCGATAAAGGTGATGAAGTTCAGGAAGCTGAGATCAATCCCCTCCACCAGCGCACTGTCCCGCAGTACAAAGTTGAACACCAGGTTGTTAATCGGAACGGAAAGCCCCAACACCACGGTGACCGCCACGCCCAGACCAAATGCCGTCGAGACCTTTTTGGAAACGGCAAGGAACGTACACATGCCCAGGAAGAAGGCGAGCGCCATGTTTTCAACAAACACCGCGCGCACAAATAAACTCAGGTAATGAGCCATTGTCGGTTACTCCTTTTCCTGCTGTTCGGGCTTCAACGTACGAATCAGCCAGATCAGCAAACCGATAATGAAAAATGCGCTTGGGGCCAGCAGGAACAGTCCGTTTGGCAGATACCAGCCGCCGTTCTGTACCGTGTCCAGCACCGTGATGCCAAACAGCTTGCCGCTGCCAATAAGCTCGCGCAGGAAACCGACCGTCAGCAGGATCACGCCGTAGCCCAGACCGTTGCCGATCCCATCCATAAAGCTCGCCAGCGGCGGCATTTTCATGGCGTAGGCTTCAGCGCGTCCCATCACGATACAGTTGGTGATAATCAGGCCGACAAACACCGAAAGCTGCTTCGAGGTTTCATAAGCAAACGCGCGCAGCAGCTGATCAACGACGATCACCAGCGAAGCGATGATCGCCATCTGGACGATGATCCTTACGCTGTTGGGTATGTGGTGGCGGATCATTGAGATAAACATGCTGGAGAACGCTGTCACCAGCGTAACTGCCAGCGTCATCACTACCGCCGTTTCCAGTTTGGTCGTCACCGCCAGGGCAGAGCAAACGCCCAGCACCTGCAGCGTTATCGGGTTATTGGCTAAAAGTGGGCCAATCAGCACCTTTTTAACTTCTTTCAGTTCACCCGTATCAGCCATTGTTTAGCGCTCCTTCACGTACGTTTTTCAGGAAGGGACCAAAGCCCAGTTCACCCATCCAGAAATCAAAACTGTGCTGCACCCCGTTAGAGGTGAGCGTGGCCCCGGAAAGGCCGTCAACGGCGAAGTCATCACCGGGACGCGCGCCCCCTTTCACCACCTTAAGCGCAGGCTGACCGTTATCGTCGAGTACTTTTTTACCGACAAACTGCGCACGCCAGTTAGGGTTCTCAACTTCGCCACCCAGCCCCGGCGTTTCGCCCTGATCATAATAAGTAATGCCTTTGACCGTGCGGCCATCGGTGTCCAGCGCCACAAAGGCGTACATCATTGACCACAAGCCGTTACCATAGATGGGCAAAACCACTTCCTGCACGCGTTTTTGCTCGTCACGAACGAGATAAATCTCCGCAATATTGCTGCGGCGCTTAATCCCTGCCGGATCCTGAGAGGCATCAAGCGAAGTGCTCATCTGCGGATCTTTCAGCGCCAGCGCCTGGTTATATTTCGCCGGGTCTTTATCCATCAGTTCACCGGTTTTTAAATTCACCAGCCGTGCGGTAATGCGTTCAGCAAACACGGCTGAGACGTCGTCCTTCGTCATGCCTTCCTGCATCAGCCCGGCCACGGCCAGGATGTTACGCTGTTTATCCAGCGCCCGTTGCTCCTGCTGCAGCGGTTTTAACCCGACGGCAGAACCGGCGACGACAATGGAACAGACCAGGCAAAGCACCAGAACCACCAGCAATGTTTTGCTGATGCTGTCGTTATTTTTGACTTCAGCCACGCGCCTTCCTCCGCTTAATGTTGGCGCGCACGACCAGATAGTCGAACAGCGGCGCAAACAGATTGGCAAACAGAATGGCCAACATCATCCCTTCCGGATAGGCCGGGTTGACCACGCGAATCAATACACACATCACCCCAATGAGCGCGCCGTAACACCATTTACCTCTGTCGGTAAACGAGGCCGAGACGGGATCGGTGGCCATGAACATCATGCCAAACGCAAAACCGCCCAGCACAAGGTGCCAGTACCACGGCATAGAGAACATCGGGTTCGTGTTTGAACCAATGAGATTGAACAGGGTGGCAGTAAGCACCATCCCGAGCATCACGCCTGCGACGATGCGCCAGGAGGCCACGCGACCAAAGAGAATGATCGCCCCACCGAGCAAAATCATCAGGGTAGACACTTCCCCGATGGAGCCCGGAATGTTGCCAATAAACGCATCAAACCAGGTCACCGGCTGGCCGGTCGCATTATTGACCAGCGTTTCACCGCCGCCTGCCGCCCACTGGGAAAGGGGTGTCGCACCGGAGAAACCGTCCGCAGCCGTCCACACCAGGTCACCTGAGATCTGCGCCGGGTAGGCAAAGAACAGGAACGCACGCCCCGCCAGCGCCGGGTTCAGGAAGTTACGCCCGGTCCCGCCGAAGATCTCTTTGGCAATCACGACGCCAAAGCTTATCCCCAACGCCGCCTGCCAGAGTGGCAGCGTAGGTGGCACAATCAGCGCAAACAGGATAGAGGTAACAAAGAAGCCCTCGTTAATCTCGTGTTTGCGGATGATGGCGAACAGCACTTCCCAGAAACCGCCCACGATAAAGACAGTCATATAAATCGGCAGGAAGAATACCGCCCCCAGCGTCATCATGCTGAGCCAGCCCGCGTCCGCCGCGAAGCTCACGCCTAACGACTGTGCCAGGCGGTAGTGCCAGTCAGACTGAATGACCTGCGCCAGCTGCTGCGCATCATAGAGATGATGCAGCGCCGGAATGGTTTGCAGCCCCACGTTGTACATGCCCCAGAACATAGCCGGGAAGACCGCAAACCACACCAGGATCATCATGCGTTTCAGGTCGATGGCATCGCGAACGTGCGCCGCCCCTTTCGTCACCAGACCCGGCGTGTAGAAAATGGTCGTCGTCGCTTCGTACAGCGGGTAGTACTTCTTCAGTTTACCCTCGGTAAAATGCGGCTCTATTTTTTCAAAGAGGTGTTTTAAGCCCATCGTTATCCTTCCTGCTCAATGCGGGTTAACACCTCGCGCAATACGGGTCCATATTCGTATTTACCTGGACACACATAGGTACACAGCGCCAAATCTTCTTCATCCAGCTCGAGACAGCCCAGCGCCTGCGCGCCGTCGGTATCACCGGCAAGGAGATCGCGCAGCAGCACGGTTGGCAGAATGTCCAGCGGCATCACGCGTTCGTAGTTGCCAATCGGGACCATTGCGCGCTCCCCGCCGTTCGTGCTGGTGGAGAAATTAAAGAGCTTATGACGCAGGAAGTGACCCAGCGTAGTGCGGGTCACGGAGTATTTCTCTGCACCCGGCAGCACCCAACCGAACAGCTCTTTCTCACGCCCTTCCTGCACAACGCTCACCTGAAGATGGAAACGGCCCAGATACGCATGCGCATCAACTGCACGGCGCCCACTGAGTACTGAACCGGAAATCAGGCGGTTTTCACCCTCTTTCGTTTCCCCGGAAAGCAGGTCATTAAGATCGGCTCCCAGAAGCGTTTTTACCAGGCGCGGGTTTGCAGCCTGCGGACCGCCGATAGCGATGACCCGTTCAGCGCAGAGAACGCCAGTGGTAAAGAGCTTACCAATGGCAATGACGTCCTGATAATTAAGATGCCAGACCTGTTTTTTCAGACTCACCGGCTCAAGGAAGTGAATATGGGTGCCGACCAGCCCAGCCGGATGTGGACCCGAAAATTCATTAAACGTGACCTGCCCCTGCGGATGGCCGCCAAGCTTGCCACCGCCGGCCTGGCAGACGTGAACTTTTCCGGGCGTCAGGCGCGTTAAAACCGTCAGCCCGGCATCGAAGGCTTTACGCTGCGCCAGAATAACGGGCTGCGGGTCTGCGCTGAGCGGGTTGGTGTCGATGGCCGTCACGAATATGGCAGCCGGGGCCGTATCAGGAGCGGGGGATTTGCTGAAAGGACGCGTGCGAAGTGCCGTCCACAAACCGGATGCCAGCAGTTGAGCCTGCACAGTTTCCCGGCTAAGCGACGCGAGTTCTGCGGCGTCGTAATGGGCAAACTCACGCTGTTCATCGCCTTCAATGCGGATCACCACCGACTGAAGGACACGGCGCTCGCCACGATTGATCGCCACAACGGTGCCGCTGGCAGGAGCAGTGAACAGCACGCCGGGATTTTTTTTATCCTCAAAGAGCGCCTGCCCTTTGATAACGCGATCGCCCTCCTGAACCAGCATCGAGGGACGCATTCCCAGATAATCGTCGCCTACGATGGCGACATGACGGACACTTGCACCGGGCGAAACGTGCTGCTCGGGCACGCCTGCAATCGGCAGATTAAGTCCTTTTTTTATTTTAAACATGTGGTTAGCAGGTTTCCATAAACAACAATCCAGTGGGCGCGAAGTGTACCATTTTCCCCTTCTCACGGGCAGGGGATCCGCCTTCGGGCGCGCCAAATTGCGAGCTAATACGCAAAGTTCCTGGAGCCAGCGTGATTTTTGATGGTTTATAAAGTAAAACTAATTTGTAAACTCATCGCCCGACTCTTGCGAAAATCTATAGCGGTGCTAATGTGAGCGCTCCTAACAGAATAATCTGATTTCGGGTCTCTTTTGCCGCCCTGGCAAGTTGGTCTACGTTTTATCAAGGAACTTGTAGTATGCGTAAAATCGCATTGTTCATTGCGATGCTTCTGATTCCGTGCATGTCGTTTGCCGGGCTGCTCAGCAGCAACAGCTCCACGACGCCGATCAGCAAAGAATATAAACAGCAGTTAATGGGATCGCCGGTTTATATTCAAATCTTCAAGGAAGAACGCACGCTCGATCTATTTGTGAAAATGGGCGAGACATATCAGCTGCTTGATAGCTACAAAATTTGTAATTACTCCGGCGGGCTGGGGCCAAAACAGCGCCAGGGTGATTTTAAAAGTCCGGAAGGGTTTTATAACGTTCAGCGTAGCCAGCTCAAACCGGACAGCCGCTTCTATAAAGCCATTAACATCGGTTTCCCCAATGCCTATGACCGTGCTCACGGTTATGAAGGGAAATACCTGATGATTCACGGTGCCTGCGTGTCTATCGGCTGTTATGCGATGACCGATGCCGGCATTGATGAAATTTTCCAGTTCGTAACAGGCGCGCTGGTGTTCGGGCAGCCTAACGTTCAGGTCAGCATTTATCCGTTCCGTATGACGGATGCCAACATGGCCCGCCATAAGTACTCCTATTACGCCGATTTCTGGAAACAGCTGAAGCCGGGTTACGACTACTTTGAGCAGACCCACAAGCCGCCTGTGGTTTCTATCGTAGATGGCCGTTACGTGGTCAGCAAACCGCTGAGCCACGAAGTCGTCCATCCACAGCTGGCGTCAAATTACACGGTCCCCGAGACAAAATAGCACCCACTCGCCTGGCATGATCTTTTGCCAGGCTTCGTTGCCCGTCAGCGGCTGCGTCGCAATGACTGTGACCACATCGTTCGGTGTGGTCTCTTTCTGAAAGTCTATCTCCACATCCTGATCGAGCAGCTTTGCAACGCCAAACGGCGCACGGCGCGTGATCCAGAACAGGTTCGTCGAACAGAACGCCATGACATAGCGTCCGTCTGACAGCAGCATGTTAAACACGCCTTTTTCACGTAGCTCAGATGCCAGCGTCGCGATGTATTTAAACACGGCGGTCATGTTGCCGGGCGTACGAGGATAACGTTCCGTCAGCTTGTGCAGTAGCCAGCAGAAGGCTTTTTCGCTATCCGTTTCGCCGACCGGGCGGAAATTCCCCGTCTCCAGCGACTTATAGCCCGTCAGTTGCCCGTTGTGCGCGTAGGTCCAGTTTCGCCCCCACAGTTCACGGGTAAACGGATGGGTATTTTCCAGCGCCACTTCGCCGCGGTTTGCCTGACGGATGTGCGCAATCACCGAGCGGGACTTGATGGGATAGTCCTGCACCAGTTTGGCAATCGGTGAGTTATAGCTGGGCTGTGGATCTTTGAACGTGCGACACCCTTTGCCTTCGTAGAAGGTAATGCCCCAGCCGTCTTTATGCGGCCCGGTTCCTCCACCGCGCTGCACCAGCCCGGTGAAACTAAAGCAGATATCGGTTGGCACATTGGCGCTCATCCCGAGCAGTTCGCACATACATCACCTCCACAACAGCGGGGGCAAGAGTGCCCCCAGCAAAGTCTTACTTAACCATCTCTTTTTCGATCAGTTGAATCAGGATGTGGATCACTTTGATGTGAATTTCCTGAATACGGTCAGCATAACCGAAGTGCGGAACGCGAATTTCGACATCCGCGGTACCGTCCATCTTACCGCCATCTTTACCGGTCAGGGTGATGACTTTCATCCCTTTTTCACGCGCGGCGGCGATCGCTTTGATCACGTTGCCGGAGTTGCCAGAGGTAGAGATCCCCAGCAGCACGTCGCCTTCACGGCCTACCGCTTCAACGTAGCGGGAGAAGATGTGGTCGTAACCGAAGTCGTTGCCTACGCAGGAGATGTGGCTGACGTCGGAAATCGCAATCGCCGGGTAGCCCGGACGGTTTTCGCGATAGCGTCCGGTCAGCTCTTCTGCAAAGTGCATGGCATCACAGTGGGAACCACCGTTACCGCAGGAGAGCACTTTGCCGCCCGCTTTAAAGCTGTCGGCCAGCAGGACCGCCGCGCGCTGAATAGCGTGAATGTTGGCATCATCTTTCAGAAAGTTAGCCAGCGTTTCCGCCGCTTCGTTCAGTTCGTTACGAATAAGATCCTGGTACATGAGGATAATCCTTCAGTATTGATGAAATAACACAGTGGAGTGTACCGGATAGCGGGAAAAGCGAGAAGCTAAAGCCATGCGAATCCTCCGGCGTTTTGCTTTTTCGTGCCGGCGAAAACACGAACAATGTGAGCCCGGTTGTAATTATTTTGTAAACACATTGCTAAAGGAAATAACATCAACTACAACCATATCATCACAAGTGGTCAGACCTCCTACAAGCAAGGGAGCTTTTCTTTATGATGATTTTGAGCATTCTCGCAACTGTTGTACTGCTCGGTGTGTTGTTCTATCACCGCGTCAGTTTATTCCTGAGTAGTGTGATTCTGCTGGCCTGGACGGCTGCACTTGGCGTCGCTGGTCTGTGGAATATCTGGCTTTTAGTTCCGCTGGCCATCATTCTTCTGCCGTTTAACTTTACCCCGATGCGTAAGTCGATGATCTCCGCGCCGGTGTTCAAAGGCTTCCGCAAAGTAATGCCGCCAATGTCGCGGACTGAGAAAGAAGCGATTGATGCCGGTACCACCTGGTGGGAAGGCGACCTGTTCCAGGGCAACCCGGACTGGAAAAAGCTGCATAACTATCCGCAGCCGCGTCTGACCGCTGAAGAACAGGCTTTTATTGACGGCCCGGTGGAAGAAGCGTGCCGCATGGCAAACGACTTTGCCATCACCCATGAAATGGCCGATCTGCCGCCAGAGCTGTGGGCGTATCTGAAAGAACATCGCTTCTTCGCGATGATCATCAAGAAAGAGTATGGCGGTCTGGAATTCTCCGCTTACGCTCAGGCTCGCGTGCTGCAAAAGCTGGCGGGCGTCTCCGGGATCCTGGCGATTACCGTTGGCGTGCCTAACTCCTTAGGCCCGGGTGAACTGCTGCAGCATTACGGTACCGAAGAGCAGAAAGATCACTACCTGCCGCGTCTTGCGCGTGGTCAGGAAATCCCTTGCTTCGCGCTGACCAGCCCGGAAGCGGGTTCAGATGCAGGCGCGATCCCGGATACCGGCGTAGTCTGCATGGGCGAGTGGCAGGGCGAGCAGGTGCTGGGCATGCGCCTGACCTGGAACAAGCGTTATATCACCCTGGCGCCAATCGCCACCGTGCTGGGTCTGGCCTTTAAGCTCTCTGACCCGGAAAAACTGCTGGGCGGCGAAGAAGATCTGGGCATTACCTGTGCGCTGATCCCAACCTCTACCCCAGGCGTTGAAATTGGTCGCCGTCACTTCCCGCTGAACGTGCCGTTCCAGAACGGCCCAACCCGCGGTCAGGACATCTTTGTGCCGATTGATTACATCATCGGTGGTCCGAAAATGGCCGGTCAGGGCTGGCGTATGCTGGTGGAATGTCTGTCGGTTGGCCGCGGCATTACCCTGCCGTCGAACTCTACCGGTGGCCTGAAATCTGTGGCGATGGGGATTGGTGCATACGCCCACATCCGCCGTCAGTTCAAAATCTCCATTGGCAAGATGGAAGGTATCGAAGAGCCGCTGGCGCGTATCGCAGGTAATGCCTACGTGATGGATGCCGCCGCATCTTTGATTACCTACGGCATTATGCTGGGCGAAAAACCGGCCGTGCTGTCCGCGATTGTGAAATACCACTGTACCCACCGCGCGCAGCAGTCGATCATTGACGCGATGGATATCGCAGGCGGTAAAGGCATTATGCTCGGCGAAGGCAACTTCCTGGCGCGCGGCTATCAGGGCGCACCGATTGCCATCACCGTGGAAGGGGCAAACATCCTGACCCGCAGCATGATGATCTTCGGTCAGGGGGCGATTCGCTGCCATCCGTACGTGCTGGAAGAGATGGCCGCTGCGCAGAATAATGACGTGGATGCTTTCGATAAGCTGCTGTTCAAACATATCGGTCATGTGGGTAGCAACAAGGTGCGTAGCTTCTGGCTCGGCCTGACGCGCGGTCTTACCAGCGCGACGCCAACCGGTGATGCGACCAAACGCTATTATCAGCATCTGAACCGTCTGAGCGCCAACCTGGCTCTGCTGTCGGATGTTTCCATGGCCGTTCTCGGCGGTAGCCTGAAGCGTCGCGAGCGTATATCTGCCCGTCTGGGGGATGTGCTGAGCCAGATCTTCCTGGCGTCTGCGGTCCTGAAGCGTTACGACGACGAAGGGCGTCAGGAAGCGGATCTGCCGCTGGTACACTGGGGCGTTCAGGATGCGATGTATCAGGCAGAACAGGCGATTGACGATCTGCTGGCGAACTTCCCGAACCGCTTTGTTGCGGGCGCCCTGCGCGTGGTGATCTTCCCGACCGGTCGTCACCACCTGGCACCGTCCGACAAGCTGGACCACAAAGTGGCGAAAATCCTGCAGGTACCGAGCGCGACACGCTCCCGTATCGGCCGTGGTCAGTACCTGGCCCCTACGCCACATAACCCGGTGGGTCTGCTGGAAGAGGCGCTGCTTGATGTAATGGCCGCCGACCCAATTCATCAGAAGATCTGCAAACAACTGGGCAAAAACCTGCCGTTCACCCGTCTGGATGAACTGGCGAAACAGGCGCTGTCAGGTGGCATTATCGATAATGCTGAAGCAGCAATTCTGGTAAAAGCCGAAGAGAGCCGTCTGCGCAGTATTAACGTCGATGATTTCGAACCGGACGAGCTGGCAACACAGCCGGTAAAGCTGCCAGAGAAGCACCGTAAACCTGAAGCGGCATAACCCGTTTCGTTCTGACAAACCCCGCCGCGCGCGGGGTTTTTTATTGCCACATTTTCTCGTAATGACGTGCTACAGTGTCAAAAAGGGGTCGTTTGAGGAGTCTGTATCGTGCCGGGTTTGAAGATTTCGATTTTGCAGCAACCTTTAGTGTGGATGGATGGCCCTGCCAACCTGCGCCACTTTGATCGTCAACTGGAAGAGATTACCGGACGAGATGTGATTGTCCTGCCGGAGATGTTCACCACCGGCTTCGCCATGGAAGCAGCTAAACAATCAATGCCTCAGGATGACGTGGTCGCCTGGATGCATACCAAAGCGCAGCAAACAAACGCGCTGATCGCGGGTAGTGCCGCCCTGCAAACCGAGCGCGGGCCAGTGAACCGTTTTCTGCTGGTTGAGCCGGAAGGGAAAGTGCATTTTTACGATAAACGCCACCTGTTCCGCATGGCGGATGAGCATCATCACTATGAAGCGGGTAACGAGCGCGTGGTATTCGAGTGGCGCGGCTGGCGCATTCTGCCGCTGGTCTGCTACGACCTGCGCTTCCCGGTGTGGTCGCGCAACCGCAACGATTATGACCTGGCGCTGTATGTCGCCAACTGGCCAGCACCGCGCTCGCTGCACTGGCAGTCGCTGCTGGTGGCGCGCGCCATTGAGAACCAGGCGTATGTGGTGGGCTGTAACCGTGTGGGGACGGATGGCAACGGGCATCACTACCGCGGCGACAGCCGGGTGGTAAATCCGCAGGGCGAGATTATTGCGACTGCCGAGCCGCATCAGGCAACGCGAATTGATGCGGAGCTATCGTTGACCGCGCTGAAGGAGTATCGGGAGAAGTTTCCGGCCTGGCAGGATGCGGATCCGTTTAGCATCGGGTAAAAAAGCCGGGTGGCGGCTACGCCTTACCCGGCCTACAAATGTTGCTCGAGCGTTTAACTCACCAACGCCTGTCCGTCTTTACGGCTCTCCGTCGCAGCCACGTAATGCCCTTCCGGAAGGCGATAAATCACCTGCGCACCGCCGAAGTTATAATCCTGCAGCGGATCTTCCACCACGATCTGGTGTCCGCGTTCGCGCAGCGCGGCGATAGTATTGCGATCGAACGTTGATTCGACGATCACTTCCCTGCCCTGCACCACGCGCCAGCGCGGAGCGTCAATCGCCGCCTGCGGGTTTTGCCCGTGCAGCATAATGCGCAGCGCCATCTGCATGTGTCCTTGCGCCTGCATCGGGCCGCCCATCACGCCGAAGGACATCAACGGCTTGCCGTTGCCGTCCATCGCAAAGCCCGGAATGATGGTGTGGAACGGACGCTTGCTGCCCGCCAGCGCGTTCGGATGATTAGGATCCAGCGAAAAACCACAGCCCCGGTTTTGCAGGCTAATCCCGGTATCTGGCACCACGATCCCTGAACCAAACCCCATATAGTTGGACTGAATAAAGGAGACCATCATCCCGCTGGCATCCGCAGTGCTGATGTAGACCGTACCGCTCTGGGTGGGTGAACCGTAGACAAAATCAGAGGCGCTTTCGTGGTTGATCAGCGCCGCACGCGATTTCAGGTAATGATCGCTCAGCAGCTCTTTGGCCGCGAACACCATATGATCTTCATCCGCCACGTAGCGGTCGAGATCCGCCAGCGCCAGCTTCATCGCTTCAATGGACAAATGCAGAGACTGCACGGAGTCCGGATGATGCTGCTCGATGCCGCACTGCTCCAGAATACCCAGCGCAATCAGCGTGGCGATCCCCTGGCCGTTTGGCGGCAGCTCCTGCACCGAACCACCCGCGAAGTCGCGTGACAGCAGGTCTACCCAGTCCACGCGGTGGCTGGCGAGATCTTCAGCCGTCAAATGCGCGCCGTGTTCTTTGGCGAAGGCGGCAATTTTCTGCGCCAGCTCGCCGCGGTAAAACGCGTCGCCGTTGGTTTTCGCTATCAGTTCCAGCGAATTCGCCTGCGCCGGATTACGGAAGATCTCCCCCACTCGCGGCGCGCGGCCTTCCGGCGCGAAGCAGGCGCTGAAGCCAGGCTGATCTTTCAGCTTGTTGTAGCCGCGCTGCCAGAGATGGCCAATCAGCGGCGAAACCGGGAAACCGTTTCGCGCATAGTCAATGGCTGGCTGCGCCAGCGTGGTCAGCGGCAGCGTGCCGAAACGCTCTGCCAGTGCGACCCAGCCGGATACCGCACCGGGCACGGTCACGGCGTCCCAGCCGATTTCGGGTACCGCCGTTTTTCCGGCAAAGAGATCCGCATGCCAGCTGGCCGGTGAGCGCCCCGACGCGTTCAGACCGTGAAGTTTTTCACCGTCCCAGACGATGGCAAAGGCATCACTGCCGATCCCGTTACCGGTCGGCTCGACTACTGTCAGCGCCATCGCGGTGGCGATCGCCGCATCAACGGCATTACCGCCCAGCTGCAGCATTTTCATTCCTGCCTGCGCCGCCAGCGGTTGCGAAGTGGCAACGGCGTTATGGCCCATCATCGGCGGGCGTCGTGATTCGTAACCGGACGTAAAATCAAGCGCTTTAGTCATCATGACTCCTTAGTCGTGGCGCGGATCGAGCGCATCGCGCAGCCCGTCGCCAAGTAAATTGAAGCCCTGCACGGCAAGGAAAATTGCCACGCCGGGGAAAACGGACATCCACGGCGCCTGCTCAAGAAAACCTTTCGCGATGTTGAGCATTGACCCCCAGGACGGATTGGGCGGCTGCTGCCCCAACCCTAAAAACGACAGGCTGGCTTCGGCGATAATCGCCGAGGCAATCGCCAGCGTGGCCTGTACCAGGATCGGTGACATCACGTTGGGCAGCACGTATTTGATGATGATCCAGCGATCCGGCAGGCCAATCGCCCGCGCGCCGTCGATGTACTCTTCGTTGCGGATGGCGATCACCTGCCCACGCGTCAGACGGGCGAATATCGGCATCGCGGAAAGGCCAATGGCGATCATCGCGTTGGTCAGGCTTGGGCCTAAAAATGCCCCCAGCGCGATCGCCATGATCAGAAACGGGCAGGCCAGCAGCGCTTCAATGAAGCGCGAGATCACCCCATCCCACATCTTCTGGAAATACCCCGCTACCAGCCCCAGCGGCACGCCGATCGCTACCGCGATAACGACCGACATACAGCCCGCCATCAGCGAGGTTCGCGCCCCCCAGATAATGCGGGATAAAATGTCGCGCCCCAGCTCGTCGGTGCCGAACCAGTACATTGCCGACGGCGCTTTACGCACCGCCAGGAAGTTGGCTTTGACCGGGTCGAACGGGGCAATCCACGGCGCCAGCAGCGCCACCAGCACAAAGAAGCCCACCACCACCGCGCCAATCACCGCGCTTTTATTGGCGAGGAATTTCTTTAGCACCCGGTTTTGCGCGCGCGGCAGCGCGGGCACAGCGGTTTGCGTCGTCAGTTCCGCCATGGTTAACCTCGCATTTTCGGGTTGATAAGAACGTAGAGCACGTCAGCCAGCAGGTTGAGCAGCAGGAAGCCGATCGCCACGATCAGCACCACGCCCTGCACCACCGCGTAGTCTCGGTTAAATACCGAATCGACGATCATCTTGCCGAAGCCGGGAATGGTGAAGACCTGCTCGGTCAGCACCGCACCGCCCAGAAGCTCACCAAACAGCAGCGTCGTAAGGGTGATCACCGGCACCAGCGCATTGCGAAACGCGTGCTTTAAGATCACCGCTTTCGGCAGTAATCCTTTCGCGCGCGCGGTGCGGATGTAATCCGCTTTCAGGACCGCAATCATCGATGCTCGGGTATGGCGCATCAGCGTCGCCGCCAGCCCTGTTCCGAGAACGGCTGCGGGCAGCAGCAGCGTGCGCAGGTTTTGCACCGGATCCTCACTGAACGGTACATAGCCGGACGCGGGAAGCCACTGCAGGTTCACCGAGAAGACCAGAATCAGCAGGATCCCCAGCCAGAAATGGGGGATCGAGATCCCCGAGATCGCCACAAAGTTCGCCCCGTGATCGACCCAACTGTTTTTGTTCACTGCCGCGAGGATCCCCATGCTAATGCCAAATACCAGCGCGATAATCATCGCCAGCAGCGACAGCTCCAGCGTCACAGGCAGCTTACTGGCAATCAGCTGCGTCACTGGTTCGTGCGTGCGTAAGGAGACCCCCAGGTCGCCCTGCAATGCGCGCGTTAACCAGTTGAAATACTGCACAGGAATGGGCGCATCCAGATTGAGCTCAGCACGCAGCTGGGCGATAACCGCCGGATCGCGCTCCTCCACGGCCATGGCGATCAGCGGGTCGCCGGGCAGCAGTTTTTGCAGGCCAAACACCATCATGCTCACCAGCAGCAGGGTCGGGATGGCCAGCAGCAGACGTTTGCAAATCAATTCCAGCATGGGTTCTCCTCAGGACGTTTATTTCGCCAGCGTCAAACCCGCCAGACGCACGATGCCGTCCGGGTAAGGCTTAAAGCCCTGCACGCGCTTGTTCAGACCAAAAATGCGCGGCTCGAAGTAGAGGTAGGCAATCGGCATGTCGGTTTGCAGCTGTTTCACCACCTTGTCATACAGCGGCTGGCGTGCGGCCTGGTCGGTGCTCTGGCGCGCCTGAGTCAGCCATTCGTCGACCTGCGCGTTGCTGTAGCGTCCGTCATTCAGAGTGCCTTTGCTATGGACAAAGCCGTAGATGCTGCCGTCCGGGTCCGGGCGGCCCGACCAGCCGGAGAAACTGAGCTGATAATCACCACTCTGCTGACGATCCAGCAGCGTCGCGAATTCGGTCATCTGCAGGTTGAGCGTGAAGCCGGCCTCGGCAACCATCGCCTGCAGAACCTGGCCCACCTGCTGCGAGGTCGGGTTGTTCGGCACCAGCAGGTTGACGGTCAGCGGCGTGGTGACGCCTGCCGCTTTGAGCAGCGCTTTGGCTTTATCGACGTCACGGGGCGGAACCGGCAAATTGACGTGATACGGGCTCACCGTGGAAAACGCCTGGTTTGCCGGCGTGTATAGCCCTTCAAAGACCACCTGATTTAGTGCATCACGGTCGATGGCCTGCGAAAATGCCTCGCGTACGCGGGCATCTCTGAACGGATCGTTCGCAGGGACCTTGCCGTTATTGATGTTGAAGGTAATACCCTGGTAACCCAGACCCGTTACCTTCGCCAGCGCCAGCTTGCTGTCGGCTTCAACGGTTTTAACGTCGCTGGCCGCAATGCCTTCGGTCAGGTCGAGATCGCCTGCCCGCAGGTTCGCGAGGCGCACGGAGGCGTCCGGGATCGGCAGATAGATAATTTTGTCGAAGTGGTAGGCGTCTTTATTCCAGTAATTGTCGAAGCGAGTCAGAACAATGCGGTCCTGGGACACGCGGCTGTCAAACTTATAAGGACCGGAACAGACCGGATGGGCGGCAAAGTCAGGCTTTTTCGCCGCGTCGGGTGCCATCATCGCGCCCGCGCGGTCAGTCAGCTGCATCAGCAGCGCGGCGTCAGGGGTTTTCAGGTGCAGCGCAATCTGCATCGGACCGGTGACCTCAACCGATTCCACCGAGGAGATCTCGCTTTTGCGCAGGGAGCCTTTTAGGGTCAACGCACGGTCGAGGTTGTATTTCGCAGCAGCGGCGTCGAATTTCTCGCCGTCATGGAAGGTCACCCCCTCACGGAGATCCATGGTCAGCGTTTTGCCGTCATCGCTCCAGGCCCAAGACTTCGCCAGACCTGGCACCACTTTCAGATGCTCGTCGACATCCACCAGCCTGTCGCACAGGGAAGCAAAGACAAAGCGGCCATAGTAGGTGCGCGCCAGATGCGGGTCGAGCATGTCCGGGTCAGCTCCCAGACCAATTCGCAGCACGCTTTCAGAATGGGCGGGCAGCGCCGCGCCAAGCAACATAACACTTCCCAGTACGGTCAAAAGAGAATTACGCATTGTCATTATCATGAGTTCCTTGAAGGAAGGGAGGAGTGAGTGGCCGCGTGTTCAAACAGCGCGCGGCGGCGCAGAAAAGCTGCGGATGGCGGTGCTATCTGAATAACACTGCGATCGCGATTGATGTCCTGCCAGCGGTGACAGGCAACCTGACGTCCACCGTCCAGCACCTGATTAATCGGCTCAACCTGACGGCATTCATCGGTAACATACGGGCAGCGGGTATGGAAACGGCAGCCGGATGGAGGGCTCGCCGGGTTCGGCAGATCCCCCTGCAGCAGCGGTGCGTCGCGTTCAATGCCCGGCTGCATCTGTGGTGCCGAGGCGATCAGTGCCTGGGTATAAGGGTGCAGCGGGGCGTCAAAGATCTCGTCGACGGTCGCAAGTTCAACGATTTGCCCGAGATACATGACCGCCACGCGGTCGCTCATATGGCGAATCACCGCCAGGCCGTGGGCAACGATCACCATCGTCAGCCCCAACTGGTGCTTCAGGCTTTCCAGCAAATTGACGACCTGGGCCTGGACGGAAACATCCAGCGCAGAGACGGGTTCATCGCCAAGCAACAGTTTTGGTCCCGAGGCCAGCGCGCGCGCAATGCCGATACGCTGGCGCTGGCCGCCGGAAAACTCATGCGGATAGCGCCCGGACCAGGCGGCAGGCAGGCCAACGGTTTTGAGGAGTTCGGCGACGCGGTACTGACGATCGGCTTTCTTCATATTCTGGTGCAGCCACAGCGGCTCACCGACGATCTGCTCCACCGTCATGCGCGGGTTCAGCGAGGCAAACGGATCCTGGAAAATAATTTGCAGCTCACGCCGGAGCTGGTTCAGACGGGCGCCCGAGGCGTCGGTAATCTCCTCACCCTGGTAAAACACGCGCCCTTCACTGGCGGCGAGCAGGCGCAGCAGCAGACGCCCAAGGGTGGATTTGCCGGAGCCAGACTCGCCGACAATTGCCAGCGTTTCACCCGGCATCACGGCAAGCGAAACGCGATCGACCGCCGTAACAAACCGGGCCGGTGAAAAGAGTTTTTTCGGACCAGGGAAGCGCTTGCTGAGGTCGCGGGCTTCAAGAATTGGCGTAGTCATGTGGTCTCTCCCAGGGCAATGTGGTGTTCGAGCGGCACGCGGAAGCAGGCGACCTGATGACCCGCGCCGAGCGTGTTGAGCGGCGGTTTTTCATCATGGCAGCGAGACTGCGCAAACGGGCAGCGCGTCGCAAAACGACAGCCTTTCGGCATGGATTCCGGGAGCGGGACCGACCCGGGAATAGTGGAGAGCTGGCCTTTACGTGCACCCAGCGAAGGGATTGAGCCCATCAGGCCGATGGTGTACGGGTGCTGCGGGTCGGCAAAGATGGCCTCGACGCTCCCCTGCTCCACCACCTGCCCGGCATACATTACCGCCACCTGCTGGGCGACTTCGGCCACCACGCCTAAATCGTGGGTGATCATCAGGACCGCCGTGCCGGTTTCTTCTTTGAGGGTGTTGAGCAAGGTGAGGATTTGCGCCTGGATGGTGACGTCGAGCGCGGTAGTCGGTTCATCGGCAATCAGTAATTTAGGATGGTTGATCAGCGCCATGGCAATCATCACACGCTGGCGCATACCGCCGGAAAGCTGATGCGGGTAAGCCTTGAGGCGCATCTCCGCCGCGGGGATCTGCACCTTCTCCAGGATCTGCAGCGCGACCTTCATCGCCTCTGTGCGGGAAACGCTCTGGTGACGCATGACCGCTTCACTGAGCTGATCGCCTAATGTGAAAGCGGGATTGAGCGAGGTCATCGGCTCCTGGAAAATCATCGCCAGCTCGCTGCCGCGCAAATCGGCATAGTCCCGCGGCGAGAGCTTTCGCAGATCGTGACGGCGAAACCGCATTTCTCCGCTGACAATCTGCGCGCTGGCGGGCAGTAACCCCATCAGCGCCAGTGAGGTGATACTTTTCCCGCAGCCGGACTCTCCCACCAGCGCCAGCGTCTCGCCTGCTTTGACCGTTAGTGAAATGCCGTCCAGTACGCTAACCGGCGAGCCGGAAAATTTAACGTTGAGATTATTCAGCCGAAGTACAGGCGTGGTGTCCTTAAGCGGGATCGTCGTCATAGCGTGAAGTCGTCCTCAAGGTGGATCGCCTGAATCAGGGCGGTTTGCAGGCTAAGCAGGTGTTCGCGCATGGCGGCAGCTGCTTCATTAGGCTGGCGATGGATAATCGCAGACATGATCTTGTGATGGTGGTCGTTATAGCTGTCGACACGTTCGGGCGTGCGGGCTAATTCGCGCAGATGCTGCCAGCCCGGTTCGCGCCGCACGGCATCAATCGCGTCAAACAGGCCGAGCATCAGGCGGTTGCCCGCAGCCTCGGCAATAGCGCGGTGAAAGGCGCTATCCCACAGTTCGTTGAGATCGCGGTCATCCGGGCTGACCTTGTCGATGCGTTCCAGCATGCGCTGCATGAGCGCGAGGTTTTCCCTGGTGGCACGCAGTGCCGCAAGCCGGGCTAAGCCGGGTTCGAGCTGTAGACGAGCTTCCATGACTTCCAGCAGGTTGGTTTGCTGAACCAATCCCTGAAGCGCCAGCGGTTCAACAGGGGCTGCGGGACCAATAAAGGTGCCTTTACCCTGTTTACGCCAGATCCGTCCTTCCTCTTCCAGCACATCCAGCGCGCGACGCACTTCGCGTCGTCCTACGCCGAGAGTTTCCGACAGCTCACGTTCCGTGGGCAGCGGAGTGCCTGGTGTTGACTCATGCTGGTTGATAAGCCCGCGCAATTGCTCAAGCGCGGTACTGGAATTGGCCAGAAACCGTGACGGTTTTTCCATATTGGTTCGCTCGCTATCATCATTATTTTCTTTTTATTAACGATAAGTTATTGATATGGAATGAACCTTATCGTGCTAATGATTAAGCAATAACCGAACCAATTATTTATTGGTTCAAAAACTTTCACGATATCCACTGTAAGCGAATGATTTCATGAAAATTATTTTTACAATGCGACACAGTCTGATGAAGGCCAGGAAAGTGGCAGGGCGAAAGAATGCACAAACACAGTGCAAATCACGCACTAATGTTGTGCAAATGTTAATTAATTGCACCACATAAATTAACATTTTGTTAATGAAAAGAAAGGGGGGGATAAAAGACACAGGCTGTTGAAACGACGAAGGCCTGAATCATTTCTGATTCAGGCCTTCTAAATAGTGGCGGAACGGACGGGACTCGAACCCGCGACCCCCTGCGTGACAGGCAGGTATTCTAACCGACTGAACTACCGCTCCACTGTTCCCGTTTGGGGAACGAGGCGCATATTACGGTGTGCCTCCGATCTCGTCAACGCTTTTTCTCACGCTTTGAATCGTTTGCTGCAAAAATCGCCCAACCGATGATTTTACAGACATTATGGCGTTTTTTCAGGCGCGCCACATACAGCTGCCGCCCTTCTTCTGTACCAGATCGAGACGGGATTCATGGTTAAGTAACTCTTCATCACTGGCTAAAACAACCCGTAAACGACTTGCCTGACGAACCACGCGCTGGATGCCCGCTTCGCCCTGCGCCTGCTGCGACTCATTTTCCATGCTGAATTTCATCGACGTCTGACCGCCGGTCATCGCCAGATAGACATCAGCCAGAATCTGGGCATCGAGAAGTGCCCCGTGCAGCGTTCGCTTGGTGTTGTCTATTTCATAACGTGAACAGAGTGCATCGAGGCTGTTACGCTTGCCGGGAAACATCTTCCTCGCCAGCGCCAGGCTATCGGTCACTTTGCAGAAGGTATTGGTTTTCGGAATATCGCGATGGAGCTTACTAAACTCATAGTCCATAAAGCCGATATCGAACGACGCGTTATGGATGATTAACTCAGCGCCTTTGATGTAGTCGAGAAACTCGTCTGCCACCTCAGCGAAGGTCGGTTTATCCAGCAAGAACTCATCGGCAATACCGTGAACGCCAAACGCTTCTGGATCCACCAGCCGATCGGGTTTGAGGTAGACGTGGAAGTTGTTCCCCGTGAGACGACGGTTCACCACTTCAACGGCACCGATCTCAATGATCTTGTGCCCTTCGTAGTGCGCACCGATCTGGTTCATACCGGTGGTTTCGGTATCGAGGACAATCTGGCGAGTAATTGCAGTGCTCATAGCGGTCATTTATGTCAGACTTATCGTTTAACTGAACGTTTCAATACAGGAAGTCTACCAGAGATGCGTAAACAGGTAGAAATTTTCACCGATGGATCTTGTCTCGGGAACCCAGGACCCGGCGGCTACGGCGCGATTATGCGCTATCGTCAGCATGAGAAAACTTTTAGCGAAGGGTATTTCCTGACCACCAACAACCGTATGGAGTTGATGGCGGCCATTGTGGCGCTGGAAGCCTTAAAAGAACACTGCGACGTGGTGTTGAGTACGGATAGCCAGTACGTGCGACAGGGTATCACCCAGTGGATCCACAACTGGAAAAAACGCGGCTGGAAAACTGCAGACAAGAAGCCCGTGAAGAACGTCGATCTCTGGAAGCGCCTTGATGCGGCACTGGGCCAGCACGAGATTAAGTGGGAGTGGGTTAAAGGCCACGCCGGCCACCCGGAAAACGAACGCTGCGATGAACTGGCGCGCGCGGCGGCCTCAAATCCGGCCCATGAGGATACTGGCTACCAGCCTGAATCCTGATCAGGGTTTTCTGTACTGCCGCGTTGCGCCAACGGTCTGGCGGATGGGCGTTTTCGATTTGCTCTGCTTCATGGGGTTAAGCGTCAGAGGGATGGTTCGCTTACGCGCGACGATAAACTGCATGCAGCCTAATGCGGGCAAATGCGTACTCAATAAAACTCCCCCCTGACGTGCCCACGGCAGTACCTGAAAACCGCCATAGTTGAGCACTTCAAAGTTGAGCAGTGACAGCCAGTCGAGCTGGCGCATCATGGTGAACATCCGGCTGTTATAGGGTGGCGTTCGGCGCAATACAGGCACCAGCTTACGTAACCCCATCAGACTCAGCGGATTAAAACCGCTGAGTATCAGCCAGCCGTCATCAATCAGCACGCGATCGGCTTCACGCAGCATACGATGAGGATCGCTGCACCAGGGCAGCGCGTGGGCAAGAAGACACGCATCTACGGATTTTTCCGCAAACGGCAGATGCAATGGGTCAGCCTTCACCTGAACCGGCGATCCGCCGAGAGAGACATTGACCTGATGTGAGATGGCGCAGCTTTCGGTATTGATTTCTGCGCTGAGATTGCCAATCTTAAGCAGGTGAAAGCCATACATTTTCGCGAGCCAGGGCTTCAGCTGTTGCTCAAGCGCCTCGCGATAGTATTCACCCCAGGGCAATTCCGCCCAACGTTCCGGTGCTGCGACAGTCTGAGGTATCCTTGCCGGTTTCATCAAAACACCCGCCACGCTATAAGAGGTAATGTATGAATCTTATCAGTATTCCTGCTTTTCAGGACAATTACATCTGGGTTTTGGTCGATAACGATCGTCGATGCGTCATTGTCGATCCCGGCGAATCCGCCCCTGTGCTTGATGCAATAAAGGAGAACGCCTGGCAGCCAGAAGCCATTCTGTTGACGCACCATCATAACGATCACACTGGCGGCGTGCCGGAACTGCGCGCTCATTTTCCGCATCTTGTGGTTTACGGACCGGCTGAGACACAAGATAAGGGAACGACGCAAGTAGTCCAGGAGGGCGAAAATATCCACATCCGTGAGTGGGAGTTTTCCGTATTTGCTACGCCAGGTCACACTTTGGGACATCTGTGTTTCTACAGTAAACCTTATCTTTTTTGTGGCGACACCCTCTTCTCAGGCGGTTGCGGAAGACTTTTTGAAGGCACACCAGAACAGATGTATCAGTCTTTACAAAAGATTAGTGCTTTACCCGATGACACACTTATTTGTTGTGCCCATGAGTATACATTAGGGAATATGAAGTTTGCGGAGAGCCTCTTACCCGAGGATCGGGCGATTCAGGATTATTATCACAAAGTGAAGGAGTTACGTGCAAAAAACCAAAATACACTACCCGCAATTCTGAAAAATGAGCGCCGAATTAATTTATTTCTGCGAACAGATGATATTGATTTAATTAATAAAATTAACCAAGAAACAAATTTGCAACAACCAGAACAGCGATTTGCATGGTTAAGGTCAAAGAAAGATAACTTCAGATAATTGCTGGTTGCCTTTTCAAAAATTCGCCGTTATCATCGCTCGTCTTTTAAGCAACTATTGACACACACATGAAGGCAAAAGCGATATTACTCGCCTCTGTCCTGCTTGTAGGTTGCCAGTCGCAGAACGGCAGCAACGTACAACAGCACGCACAGAGCCTTTCTGCAGCTGGTCAAGGGGAAGCAGGGAAGTTTACAAGTTCGGCGCGCTGGATGGACGATGGGACATCTTTCGCGCAGGAGCAAGACTTGTGGACCTCTATTGGCGACGAGCTAAAGATGGGAATTCCGGAAAACAGCCGGATTCGCGAACAGAAGCAGAAGTATTTAAGAAATAAGAGCTATCTCCACGATGTAACGTTACGGGCAGAGCCGTATATGTACTGGATAGCCGGGCAAGTTAAGAAACGTAACATGCCTATGGAGCTGGTACTCCTACCCATAGTGGAGAGCGCTTTTGACCCACACGCGACGTCTGGCGCCAATGCCGCAGGCATTTGGCAGATCATTCCGAGCACCGGGCGAAACTATGGTCTGAAACAGACCCGCAACTATGATGCGCGTCGGGATGTTGTCGCTTCAACGACAGCCGCTCTCGACATGATGCAACGTCTGAATAAGATGTTTGACGGCGACTGGCTGTTAACGGTCGCGGCGTATAATAGTGGCGAGGGTCGTGTACTGAAGGCAATGAAAGCGAATAAAGCACGGGGTAAATCCACCGATTTTTGGTCGCTCTCACTGCCACAGGAAACGAAGATTTACGTACCGAAGATGCTGGCCTTGAGCGATATTCTCAAGAACAGCAAGCGTTACGGTGTACAACTGCCAACACCAGACGAAAGTCGTGCACTGGCGCGCGTTCGCCTCAACAACCCTGTGGATATTCAACAGGTTGCTGATATGACGGGTATGTCGGTAAGTAAACTTAAAACCTTTAATGCAGGCGTTAAAGGCTCAACGCTGGGGGCTAGCGGCCCGCAGTATGTGATGGTTCCGCAGAAACATGCTGAGCAATTGCGTGAGTCTTTAGCATCGGGTGAGATTGCCGCCGTTGAGTCAACGCTGATCGCCGATGCTTCATCCGTTAACAGCCGCAGCTATAAGGTGCGTTCAGGTGATACGCTTTCTGGCATTGCATCACGTCTTGGCGTGACGGCGAAAGATCTGCAGCAGTGGAATAATCTGCGCAGCTCAGGTCTGAAAGTGGGTCAAACTCTGACGGTAGGCGCAGGTAGCAGCGCACAGCGTCTCGCCAGCAACAGCGATAGCATCACTTATCGCGTACGTAAAGGCGATTCACTGTCCAGTATCGCAAAACGACATGGCGTGAACATCAAAGATGTAATGCGCTGGAACAATGATACTGACAATCTGAAACCAGGCGACCAGTTGACGTTGTTTGTGAAGAACAGCGCTACGCCAGACTCCTGATTACACGATCGAAAGATAAAAAGGCACCGATTCCCCTCGGTGCCTTTTTTGTTTATCCCGCTTTTTGCGCTTCAGCCATGATGGTATCGCTGGTAAACGATCCATCCTCCTGCAATTCAAAGTACGCTTTTACCTCAGCAGAGGCACTCTCCTGATAGAGGCGAATCGCCTGACTTAATGCTTCCGGGGTACGCATACGGGCAATCCACGAAGGGTATTCCAGCGGCAAACGGTCTGTTGTTAACGTTCGGGTAATCAACCCCGCTTCAGTGATAAGCGATAACCACTCTCCGCTGGAGTAGTTTTGTACGTGGGAAGTATCACGCAGCGCTTCTACTGTCTGCAGCCAGATATCGCGCACCGGATGCCCGGGAGACATCACATCCATAATAATGAAGATCCCGCCCGGCTTCAGGACACGTTTGACTTCACGTAACGCCTGGCCGACATCATGCCAGTGGTGCGCGGAATAACGGCTAATCACCACCTCAAACGAGGCATCATCAAACGGTAAGGACTCGGCGTACCCCTGGCGCGTATCCACGTTGCTCAACCCTTTCGCCTTCGCCGCCTCAGTAACAACATCCAGCATCTGACTGGATAAGTCATACGCGGTGACCTTCGCCACCTGCTGCGCAGCCGTAAAGCTGGCATGCCCTGCCCCACAGCCTAAATCCAGCACGTGCGCCTGCGGGAATGCTGCCAGACGTTCGCCGAGACGCAGCAGGTCACGACCTGAAGCATGCACGGCGCTGGTCAGATAGGCATTTGCCTGGGAGCCAAACTGTTTTTCTACGTTGTCATGATGGGAGTGTGTTGTTGTCATCGTACTGTCCTTTGTTGGTTAAAAATAAAAGGGCAGCACCCGCGCAGGCCTGCCCCACGGCAGACCTGACACACCATTATTTATCAGGTTTGCCGGGACTGAATTCGACTAGTAGAGGGTTGTGATCGGAGGCGCGCGTGACCAGAACAGAGGCATCATGCACGCTCAGACCACGATAGAAGACAAAATCGAGAGGTCGACCAAAGGCTTTTTTACGCTGATCGTCACTAAAACGGACTTCACGCAAAGACATTTCACGCGCAAAGCGATACAGCGCATTCATGCGCGGACGACTCCAGGCATTGAAATCACCGGCCATAATGATAGGCCCGCTGTGGTGGGCAATTTGATCGCCAATGGGAAGTAACTGCTTACTGTACACATCCACGCCCAGGCTGAAATTTACCGCGTGGATGTTCACCACCATCAGCATCCGGGTATCCGGCAGCGGATAGACGGTCACCAGCGCCGATTTCGCCAGACGCAGTATAGGCTCGCGCTCACGCAGCGGGCAGCAGTAGACCGGGTGTGCTGAAGAGAGGGTCATCACGCCTGAAGGATGTTGCGGCAGGACAAACGCCGGCACCTGGTCGGCAGCAAGATAGTTCGTTGTGGCAAACCGAACCAGTTCAGGTGTGGTTTGCGCCTCCTGAAGCAGAACCAGATGAGCATCTTTACCAAAATTCTTGAGTACCGATAACCACTCCGCACGCTGCTGCTTAAAGATATTCCAGACCAGTACCCGAATTTTGTCATCGCTGCTTAACGGTGTCCCTGCGGGTAATGCCTGGCTTATGCTCGCAAACGACCCCGGAGGCAAGATCCTCTCCGCGGGCATTCCGGCAACATAACGCATGGCATAGGTATTTTTTCGCACTTTTGGAAACGGCCTCTGTAACATGAACCAGCCCGAAAACGGACTGGTTCTAATGTTATAGGGACTTTAGGTCACACTTTCAACGCAATTTCTGAGAAACCGCTTTCCAGTTTTGTAAGCAAGCACTTACTGATGTTATCCCAGTGCTACGCGAGTAGGTTTATCGAGGCGGCCACTCAGCCCTATCAGCAGGAAAGCGACAAGGACGATCACCGCACCAATCCAGGGAGTCTGGGTTAATCCAAAGTGTTCGACGGTTTGTCCGCCAATAATGGAGCCCAGCGCGATCCCAATATTGAACGCGGCAATGTTCAGTCCGGATGCCACATCCACGGCGTTTGGCGTATAGAGCTCCGCTTTCTGAACAACATAAACCTGAAGCCCGGGCACGTTGCCAAAAGCGAAGACACCCATTACCAGTACCGTGATCAGTGCGGCGTATTGCATGGACGCCGTGAACTGGAATATCAACAGCAGAACCACCAGGGCGGCGAAGATAAATTTCAGCGCCGGAACCGCACCATGTTTATCTGCAAGCTTGCCGCCCCAGATATTGCCAATCGCCACGGAAATACCGTATCCCAGCAAAATCCAGCTCACGGCACTCGGGGAGAAGCCTGCCAGGTCCTGCATCATCGGTGCCAGGAAGGTGAAGGCGGTAAATACGCCTCCATAGCCCAGAGCCGTGACCGCGTAGATGATCAGCAAACGCGGATGGGTAAGCACCTTTAGCTGATCGCTCAGGCTGGCGCTGGCCCGGCCTGGAATAGTCGACGGTACCAGCAGCAGGCTAGCAACAAGGGCAATAACCCCCAATAAGGAGACGGCCAGAAACGTCTCACGCCAGCCGAAGTGCTGTCCGATAAACGTGCCTAGCGGAACACCCGTAACGAGTGCGACGGTCAGTCCACCAAACATGATCGCAATAGCTGAGGCTGCTTTCTCTTTGGGGACCAGGCTGGTTGCAATGGTGGAACCAATTGAGAAGAACACGCCGTGTGCAAGGCCGGTCAACAGACGGGCAATCACCAGGGTGGTGTAGTCCGGTGCCTGCCAGGCCAGAATATTACCGGCGGTGAACAACACCATCAACGCAACTAACAGCTGCTTACGCGGAAAACGTCCGGTCAGAGCCGTCAGCACAGGCGCACCGACGGCGACGCCCAGGGCGTAGATTGACACCAGCAATCCGGCGGAAGGCAGCGAGATCGCAAGCTGGTTAGCAATGGTGGGAACCAGTCCCACGATAACAAATTCGGTCGTGCCAATTGCAAAGGCACTGATCGTCAGGGCAAGTAGCGCCAGTGGCATAAAATACTCCGTATCATCAGGATTAAGATGACAGGCAGTATGCGCCAGTGCTTAAATAACAAAAATGGTCAAAATATCAATAGAATTTTGCAGGTGGTGCAACAATGAAAGCAACGTCAGAAGAGCTGACAATCTTTGTCGCCGTTGTTGAAAGCGGTAGCTTTAGCCGGGCAGCCGAACAGCTGGGACAGGCTAACTCGGCCATCAGCCGCTCAGTGAAAAAGCTGGAGATGAAGCTTGGGGTGAGCCTGCTCAACCGGACGACGCGGCAACTGAGCCTGACGGAAGAAGGAGAGCGTTATTTCCGCCGCGTGCAGTCGGTGCTGCAGGAGATGGCTGCAGCAGAGACAGAAATTATGGAAAGCCGCAGCACGCCGCGGGGATTGCTGCGCATTGATGCGGCCACGCCGGTAGTACTGCACTTTCTGATGCCGCTGATCAAACCTTTTCGTGAACGCTATCCGGAGATGACGCTTTCTTTGGTCTCATCAGAGACGTTTATCAACCTCATCGAGCGTAAAGTGGATGTGGCTATCCGGGCCGGTACACTGACCGATTCAAGCTTGCGCGCCCGCCCGCTGTTTGCCAGCTACCGAAAAATTATCGCGTCGCCGCAGTACATTGCTGAGCACGGTAAACCGGAGACCGTTGAAGAGTTGAAGCAGCATCTTTGTCTGGGCTTTACGGAACCGGTATCACTGAACACCTGGCCTGTCGCCTGTCGTGATGGTCAGCTTCATGAAATTACCAGTGGGTTATCGTCAAACAGTGGAGAAACGCTAAAGCAACTGTGTCTTGAAGGGAACGGCATCGCGTGCCTCTCTGACTATATGATAGATAAGGAGATTGCACGAGGTGAACTGGTGGAACTGATGGCGGATAAACGTTTGCCGGTCGAGATGCCTTTTAGCGCAGTGTATTACAGTGACAGAGCGGTGAGTACGCGGATTCGCGCTTTTATTGACTTCCTGAGTGAACATATAAAAACAGCTCCCGGAGGAGCTGTATGAGGGTTAAGGTGACAGAGGGTTAGTGAAACTTAATCCCAGTCAGGCGCTAAACCTTCCGGGCTGACCAGGCGATCGTTGCACTCCAGGGCTGCGATCGCTTTTTTATCGTCATCATCCAGATGAAGGTCGACCGCTGACAGGTTGCTGGCCAGGTTTACACGTTTGGTTGACGATGGGATCACGGCATAACCTTCGCCCATTGCCCATGCCAGAATGACCTGTGCCGGGGTCGCGTTATGTTTTTCAGCAATACGTATAATCGCCTCATCTTTCAGTGCCTTACCATAAGCCAGCGTCATGTATGACGTGATGTGGATACCGTGCTGCTTTGCCCAGTCCACGACTTTATGGTTTTGCAGGTAAGGTGAAAGTTCAATCTGGTTGGTCGCGATATTTTCTGCACCTACTGCGGCAATGGCTTTTTCCATCAGCGGAATGGTGAAGTTTGAAATACCGATTTCACGCGTTAATCCCTGCTTTTTCGCTTCCATCAGCGCCTGCATGAACTCTTCTACAGAAACGGCATCGTTTGGTGATGGCCAGTGGATCAGCGTCAGATCCACGTAGTCAGTACGCAGCTTTTTCAGACTCTCTTTCAGGCTCGGGATCAGTTTGTCTTTACTGAGGTTTTCAATCCAGATTTTGGTGGTGATGAATAGCTCGTTACGCGGTACGCCACTCTCTTCAATGGCCTGTCCAACGGCAGCTTCATTTTCATAGATCTGTGCCGTATCAATTGCGCGATAGCCTAACTCGAGTGCCGTTTTAACAGATGCGATAACAACGTCGTCTTTCAGGCGGAAAGTGCCCAGACCAAATGCAGGGAGAGTCATAGTATTCCTCAATCATTATGTTCGTAAACTGAGGAGGATTATCGCTGGCGTTGTTATATTGAAAAAGATCGTAAAACGCAGAGGATTTTTGCTCATTTCGCAATAATTAAACAGCAGATAAGAAAAAAGCCCTGAGCGTTAACTCAGGGCTTTCAATAAGTGGCGGAACGGACGGGACTCGAACCCGCGACCCCCTGCGTGACAGGCAGGTATTCTAACCGACTGAACTACCGCTCCACCGAAGACTGCTTGTAACCACCGGATTTATGCACCGGCTTACTACTAAATTTGATGCCTGGCAGTTCCCTACTCTCACATGGGGAGACCCCACACTACCATCGGC